>Ga0335069_10001339_pt1 | contig 39858 bp, 35 predicted proteins | sample Lox_Sample_11_FD_206714 | JGI IMG/M metagenome (GOLD analysis project Ga0335069, IMG submission 206714) | Soil microbial communities from Loxahatchee National Wildlife Refuge, Florida, United States - Lox_Sample_1.1 | ecosystem: Environmental > Terrestrial > Soil > Wetlands | place: USA...
CGCGTATTTAGCCGCGGCGGCGCGCCAGTGGTCTCGTTCCAGAACGTGTCCAAGCATTACGGCAGGCTGCGGGCCGTCGACGGGCTGACCCTGGATCTGCGTCCCGGGGAGACCGTCGCCCTGCTCGGCCCGAACGGCGCGGGCAAGTCCACCTCGCTCGACATGCTGCTCGCGCTGCGCAAGCCGACCAGCGGGAAGATCCAGATGTTCGGCTCCGATCCTTATCATGCGGTGAAGTCCGGCCGGGTCGGCGCCATGCTCCAGTCCGGCGGCCTGATGCCCGAGGTGACGGTGCGCGAGCTTGTCACGCTGGTGACGAGCCTGCACCCGAAGCCCGAGCCAATAAACACCACGCTCAAGCGGGCCGGCATCGCCCAGTTCGCCGACCAGCGGGTGGACCGGCTGTCCGGCGGCCAGACCCAGCGGGTCCGCTTCTCGCTGGCCATCTGCGGCAAGTCCGAGCTGATCGTGCTGGACGAGCCGACCGCGGCCATGGACGTGGAGACCCGCAGGCTGTTCTGGACCAGCATGAAGGAAGAGGTGGCCCAGGGGCGCACGCTGCTGTTCGCCACGCACTACCTGGAAGAGGCCGACCAGGCCGCGGACCGGATCCTGGTCATCAACCGGGGCCGGCTGCTCGCGGACGGCACGCCGGCCGAGATCAAGGAGCGGGCCGGGGCCAAGCGGCTCTCCTTCCGGCTGGACCGGGTGGACGAGCCGTTCCTGCTCGGCCTGCCCGGGCTGGTGAACCTCGAGGCCAGGCACGACGTGGTGCAGATCCAGTCCAGCGACTCCGACGCCACGCTGTACGCGATCCTCGACGCGGGCTACCGGCCGCGCGAGATCGAGGTCACCAGCCTCGGCCTCGAGCAGGCCTTCCTCGCCATCACCGCGGAAGACGACGCGGCCAACGGACACGCAGCAGCGGAGGCGAACTGACATGGCCGGCACACTGGCCCTCACCAAAGCCGAACTCAGGCGGCTCATGCACAACAAGCGCTACTTCATCTTCACGGTGGCCTTCCCGGTCGTGCTCTACCTCCTGATCGGCAGGCAGGTGAAGGCGAGCGCCTACGGCGTCGCGTTCGGGGCGTACTACATGATCTCGATGTCCGCCTTCGGCGCCTTCAGCGGCGCGCTGAACGGGAACGCGCAGCGGATCTCGCAGGAGAAGAAGGAAGGCTGGATCCGCCAGCTCAGGCTCACCCCGCTGCCGCCGAACGCCTACGTGGTCACCAAGGTGATCGTGTCACTGGCCACCACGGTGCCGTCCATCGTGATCGTGCTGCTGCTCGGCCGCTTCTACGGCAACATCCATCTCCCGGGCTGGGAGTGGCCGGTCATCGCGATCACGGTCTGGTTCGGCTCCACCATCTTCGCGGCGCTGGCCGTGGCGATCGGTTACCGGTTCCCGCCGGACCAGGTGCAGCCGGTCACCCTCATCGTGTACTTCTTCTTCGCCATCCTCGGCGGCCTGTGGTTCCCGCTGTCCGGATTCCTCGGGAACATCGGCAAGTTCACGCCCACCTACGAGGCGGTGAAGATCGGCACCGACGTGATCCAGGGCGGCTCCGCGCCGGCGGCCCTGGCCGCCGGCCTGGTGGTCTGGCTCGGCATCTTCGTCGCCCTGGCCACCATCGCGGTGCGGACCACCGCCGAAACCGTCTGACCGGCGAACCATCGAACAACCAGGTGCCCGGCCGGCCATTCGGGGGCCCGGCCGGGTGCCAGGGCGGGTAAGCCAGCGGAAACCAGCGTGAAAGCATGGGAACGCGTAGCAGGAGGCGAGGTGACGGTGCGATGGCGCTAGGGTCCACCGAAGCCACCAGCGACAAGACCGGGAACAGGACCTGCCCGGCGGGCCCGGGGGTCCGGGCTGCCGCGGCGCGGCGCAGGGCCGGCCTGCTCGGCACCGACGTCGAGCCGGGCACGCCCGGCACCGGCAGCGCCTGGCGCTGGCTCTTCTCCGGCGTCTGGCTCATCTACCTCATCTCGCCCGTCGTCGACCTGTTCCACCACGGCGGAGCACTCTGGATCGCCGGCGGCCTGGTCATCACCGTCGCCTTCTGCCTTATCTACGTGCTAGTCCTCATGTACCACGACGAGCGGCCGCGGCTTGCCCTGGCCGGCCTGGTGAGCATCGCCGCGCTCGCCACGCTGGCCTGCGTGGTGTACGGCAACGCCTGGACCCCGATGTGGATCTACGTGTCCGTCGCGACCGGCATGGTACTCGTGTCGGTGGCCGGCCGCCGCGCGGCCTTTCTCGGCGTCCTGGTCATCGGGGTCTGCTACCTGTTCTTCTGCTGGATCAGCCATCTCGACATCGGCACCACGCTGGCCGTGCTGCTGCCCGTCGTGCTCATCGGCCTGGCCATGATCGGGTTCCGGATGCAGATGACCCTGATGCACGAGCTGGCCCAGGCGCGCGAGACCGTCGCCAAGCTGGCCGCGGACGAGGAGCGGCTCCGGCTGGCCCGGGACATGCACGACCTGACCGGCCAGTCGCTGTCGATGATCACGCTGAAGTCCGAGCTGGCCGCCAAGCGGCTAGCCAGGCTGCCGTCCTCGGCCGAACGGGACGCGGTCCTCACCGAACTCGGCGACATCGGCCGGGTCAGCCGGCAGACGCTGCACGACATCAGGGAGGCGGTCAGCGGCTACCACCGGCCGACGCTGGCCATCGAGGTCATCACCGCACGGGACGCCCTCGCCGCGATCGGCATCGAGCCCGACGACGACGCCGGGCTGACGCTGCGGTCGGGCACGTTCGACCCGGACGCGGAGGCGGTGCTGGCCTGGTGCCTGCGCGAGGCCGTCACCAACGTGGTCCGCCACTCCCGCGCCCGGCACTGCCGGATCCGGCTCACCGATCACCGGGGCGAGCTGTCCCTCGAGGTCACCGACGACGGCCGCGGCCTGGCCGGCCAGGACCCGCAGCACCTCGAGGGCAGCGGGCTGCACGGCATGTCGGAACGCCTGTCCGCCGCCGGCGGCCGCCTGTCGCTCGGCTGGGCCGAACCCGGCCGCGGCCTCCGCCTCACCGCCACGATCCCCGCGTGACCGGCGAGGAGAAGCCGGTCCGGCTGCTGCTCGCCGAGGACCAGGTGATGATCAGGGAGGCGCTGGCGGCGCTGCTCTCGTTCGAGGGCGACATCGAGGTGGTGGCCCAGGTCGGCCGCGGCGACCAGGTGGTCGACGCCGCGAAGGGCACCAACCCGGACGTGGCCGTGCTGGACATCGAGATGCCGGGCATGGACGGCCTGACCGCCGCCGCCGCGCTGAAGAAGCACAACCCGGACACCAAGATCGTGATCCTGACGACGTTCGGCCGGCCCGGGTTCCTGCGCCGCGCGATGGAATCCGGGGTGTCGGCGTTCCTGGTCAAGGACTCCCCGGCCGACAAGCTCACGGAGACCATCCGCCGGGTGCTGGCCGGCGAGCGGGTCATCGACCCGGACCTGGCGGCCGCCGCGCTCGCCGACGGGGTCAACCCGCTCACCCCGCGCGAGCGCGACGTGCTCGAGGCTTCCGCGGACGGCCGGACCATTGCCGAGATCGCCGCCCAGCTCTACCTTTCCGAGGGCACGGTGCGGAACTACCTGTCCGCTTGCATCCAGAAGACCGGGGCCAGGAACAGGGCCGAAGCGCTCCGCATCGCCTCCGGGCGCGGCTGGCTCTAGACCCTAGTATTACTGCGTGACTTCATCTGGATACCTGCGCTACCCGCACATTCACGGTGATCTTCTGGTCTTCGCATCCGAGGACGACATCTGGCTCGCCCCGGCCGACGGCGGCCGGGCCTGGCGGCTGTCCGCCGACAGCGCCCCGGTGAGCTACCCCCGCTTCTCCCGCGACGGCACCAGGGTCGCCTGGACCAGCTGGCGGGACGGCAATTCCGAGGTCTACACGGCCGACCCGGAAGGCAGCGCCGCCAGCCGGCTGACCTACTGGGGCGACACGAGGACCCGCGTGACCGGCTGGACCAGGCACGGCGAGGTGCTCGCGGTCTCCGCCGCCGGCCAGCCCGAGACGTACCTGACCTGGGCGTACGCGGTTCCGCTCGAAGGCTCGCCGCCGCGGCGGCTGCCGTTCGGCCCGGTGAACGACCTGGCCCTGGAGGAGACGGGCACCGCCCTGCTCACCGGCCGGATGAACAACGACATGGCGTACTGGAAGCGGTACCGGGGCGGCACCCGGGGCAGGCTGTGGACCGCCACCGCCGACGACCCCCTCTTCACCCGGGTGCTCCACGGCATCGACGGCCAGCTCGGCTCGCCGATGCTGATCGGGAGCCGGCTGTTCTTCCTGTCCGATCACGAGGGCACCGGGAATATCTACTCGTGCGCGCTGGACGGCAGCGGCATCGCCCGGCATACCGATCATGACGGGATGTACGTGCGGAACCCGTCCACCGACGGGCGGCGGATCGTGTACCACGTGGCGGGGGACATCTGGATCCTGGACTCATCTCAAGCGCCCGCACCGCGCAGGCTGGAGATCACCCTGGGGTCCCCGGCGGCGGCCCGCGCTCCGCGGCTGGTCTCGGCCAGGGATCACCTGGGTGACCTGGATTGTGACCGGACCGGTCAGGCCAGCGTGGTGGAGGTGCGCGGCACGGTGCACTGGCTGACGCACAAGGACGGCCCGGCCCGGGCGCTGCATGTCGATCCGCGGGCGCGGGCGCGGCTGCCGCGGGTGCTGGGGGATACCGGCCGGGTGGCCTGGGTCACCGACGCGGCGGGCGCCGACGCCCTGGAGATCGCCAGCGTGGACGGCAGTGCGGACGCCAGCGGCGAACCAGGCACCCGGGTGCTGGCCGGGGGCCTGCTCGGCCACGTGATCAGCCTGACCGCCTCCCCGGACGGGGCCACGGTCGCCGCGGCCGCGCACGACGGCAGGCTGCTGGTGGTGGACGTGGCGTCGGGGCAGGTCACCGAGCTGGCCGCGTCCGACGACGGGGCCGTCGGGGGGCTGGCCTGGTCGCCGGACTCGGCCTGGCTGGCCTGGACCCAGCCCGGCCCGCAGCCGCTGCAGCGGATCAGGATCGCCAGGGTGGCGGATCATGAGGTCATCGACGTGACCGACGGGCGGTTCGCCGACACCAGCCCCGTCTTCACCCCCGACGGCCTCTACCTCGCGTTCATCTCCCGGCGCAGCTTCGACCCGGTCTACGACGCGCAGACCTTCGACCTGTCGTTCCCCTTCGGCAGCCGCCCCTACCTGGTACCGCTCGCCGCCGAGACCCCGTCCCCGTTCGGCCCGCTCCCCGGTGGCCGCCCGCTGAGCCAGGACCAGGAAAAAGACAAATCGGATAATACCGAACGGACCGCGGTATCCGTGGACGCCGAAGGTCTCTCCGGCCGCGTGGTGGGCGTGCCGGTGATCGAGGCGCGGTACTCCGGGCTGCGAGCCGTCAAGGGCGGGCTGGCCTGGCTGCGCGAGCCCGTGGCCGGGGTGCTCGGCGAGGGCAACGCCAGCCCCGAGGACGACGCGCCGCGGCCCGTCCTGGAGCGGTTCGACCTGCGCAAGCGCGAGGTCACCGAACTGGTCGGCGAGCTCGACTGGTTCGACGTCAGCGGCGACGGCGCCCGGCTGGTGGTCAAGGACCGGGAGGAACTGCGGATCCTGCCCGCCGAGCGCAAGGAGGACCACGGCTCCAGCGAGTCCGTCACCGTCGACCTGTCCCGGGCCAGGTTCCAGGCCGATCCGGCCGCGCTGTGGCGGCACGCCTACGGCGAGGCCGGCCGGCTGATGCGCCGCGACTTCTGGACCCCGGACATGTCCGGCGTGGACTGGGACGCGGTGCTCGAGGAGTACCGGCCGCTGCTCGACCGCGTCCGCGGCGCGGACGATTTCACCGACCTGATGTGGGAGGTGGTGGCCGAGCTCGGCACCTCGCACGCCTACATGATCGAGGCCGGCCAGGACTTCCGCCCCTCCGCCGGGGGACCCGCGGCCGTCGGCCTGCTCGGCGCGGACATCTCCCGCGACGGATCCGGCCGCTGGGTGGTGGACCGGGTGCTGCCCGGCGAGTCGTCCGACCCGCGGGCGCGCTCGCCGCTCGAGGCGCCCGGCGTGGTAGTCCGGCCCGGCGACGAGCTGGTCGCGGTGGACGGTCAGCCGGTCGACCCGGTGCTCGGCCCCGCGCCGCTGCTGGCCGGCACGGTCGGCAAGCCGGTTGAGCTGACCATCAGGCCGCCGTCGCAGTCCGGCACCCGGCCCGTGGTGGTCGTGCCGCTGCGCGACGAGCGGCGGCTGCGGTACCAGGACTGGGTGACCGGCCGGCGCCGCCTCGTGCGCGAGCTCGGCGAAGGACGGCTCGGCTACCTGCACATCCCGAACATGATCGGCGAGGGCTGGGCCGACTTCCACCGCGACCTGCATAGCGAGATGCGGTTCGACGCCCTGGTCATGGACGTGCGCGGCAACGGCGGCGGGCATATCTCCCAGCTGGTGGTAGAGAAGCTGGCCCGCCGCGTCATCGGCTGGGACCAGGGACGCTGGATCCAGCCGCAGTCCTATCCCCAGGACGGGCGGCGCGGCCCCGTGGTCACGGTGGCCGACGAGTACGCCGGGTCCGACGGGGACATCGTCACCGCCGCGATCAAGCTGCTCGCCCTCGGCCCCGTCGTGGGCACCCGCACCTGGGGCGGCGTGATCGGCATCGAGGGCCTGCCCGGCCACGAGCTGGTCGACGGCACCCATATGACCGTGCCCAGGTACGCGTTCTCCTTCGACCACTACGGCTGGGGCGTGGAGAACTACGGCGTCGACCCGGACGTGGAGGTGCTGATCACGCCGGACGACTGGGCCGCGGGCCGGGACCCGCAGCTGGAAACGGCGGTGCGCCTCGCGCTCGAGGCGCTGGAGAAGCAGCCGCCCAAGACGCCGTCGGACCCGTTGACCGGCCCGTCCAAGGTCCGTCCCCCGCTTCCTCCCCGGAGCCGGGCCTGATGTCGTCCGGCTATCTGCGTTACCCGCGCGTTCACGATGACCTGCGCACCGAGATGGACCGCGACGGCTGATCTTCGACGTACGCGGGAACAGCGGCGGGCACATCTGCGAGCTGGTGGTGGAGAAGCCGGCCCGGCGCGTCATCGGCTGGGGGATGGGCCGCTGGCTGCGCCCGGATACCTACCCGGAGGAGGCGCGGCGCGGTCCGCTGGTCACCGTGGCCGACGAGTACGGCTGGCCGACCGCGCCCGCTGATCGTGCCGGCGGACCCTGACGGGCCTCAGCTCCTCTGGCCGGTGAGCGCCACGGTCACGCCGACGCCGATCATGGCCAGCCCGCCCGCCCCGCCGACCAGCTCGAACCGTCGCGGCGAGCGCGCGAACCAGTTCCGCACCGCGCTCGCGGCGAACCCCCAGCCGCAGTCGGAGACCGCGCCGATCATCACGGACACCAGCGCCAGCAGCAGCATCTGCCCCGGCACATCCCCCGGCGCCCGGTTCACGAACTGCGGCAGGATCGCGCCGAACAGGATGTACGACTTGGGGTTGGTCACCCCCACCACGACGCCGTCCCGCAGCGCCCGCCAGCCCTCCCGCGGCTCGGCCGCCGCCGCGAACGCGGAGGCCAGCGACTTGCGGTGCCGTATCGCCTGGATGCCGAGCCAGATCAGGTACCCGGCGCCCGCGATCTTCACCGCCGCGAACACCATGGCCGAACGCTCCAGGATCGTGCCCAGCCCGACCGCCACGAACGCCGCCACCACGTAGTTGCCCGCGGCGTGCCCGCACGCGGTAGCCAGCGCGCTGCGGCGCCCGTGCGACAGCGCCCGCCCCACCACGAACAGCACGCCCGGCCCGGGGATGACGATCAGTATCAGCGACGCCGCCGTGAAGCCGGCCAGCTGCCCGGGCGAGACCATGGCGTCACCGGGCGACGAGCAACTCGGGCCCGGCCGCCCGCAACTCGGCCACCGAACGCACCCCGAGCAGCTGCATCGTCCGCCTGAACTGCACGGCCAGGATGTCCAGCGCCTTGTCCACGCCTGGCTCGCCGCCCGCCATCAGCCCGTACAGGTAGGCGCGCCCGATGGCGCAGCCGTCCGCGCCGAGCGCCACCGCCACCGCGATGTCGGAGCCGTGCCGGATGCCGGAGTCGACCAGCACCGACATCTCGGGTCCGACCGCCTCGCGGACGGCGCCGATCGTGTCGACGGGGGTGATCGCGCGGTCCAGCTGGCGCCCGCCGTGGTTGGAGAGCTGCAGGCCGTCGGCTCCCGCCGCGACCGCCAGCCTGGCGTCAGCCACGCCGAGCGGGCCCTTGATGACCAGCTTGCCCGGCCAGCGCGCCCGGAGCTCGGCGATGTCGTCCCAGGTGATGGCCGGGTTGAACAGCTGCCCGGTGGACTCGATGGTCACGTTCGAGTGCGCGAAATTGGCGAAGCCGATGGCCGGGTTGCGCAGCATCCGGATCCAGTACCCCGGCTTGCCCGCGATGCTGGCCAGCGTCTGCACGGTGAGCTCGGGCGGGATGACCAGGCCGTTCCTGTGGTCCCTGGTCCGGTGCCCGGTCACGAAGCAGTCCACGGTCACCACGAGCACCCGGTAGCCGGCCGCGGCGGCCCGGTCCACGAGCTCCTTGTTGAGCCCGGCGTCGCGCTGGATGTACAGCTGGAACCACAGGTCGGGCTGTGCCTCCTGGGCCACCGCCTCGATGGTGGTGGTCGCCATGGTGGACAGCGTGTAGGGCAGGCCGTGCCGCTGCGCCGCGCGCGCCGCGCCGATCTCGCCCGCCGGGTGCATCATCCGCGTGTACCCGGTCGGCGCCAGGGCCAGCGGCAGCGGCACGTCCGAGTCGAGGAACCGCGCGGAGGTATCCGCCTCCGACACGTTCACCAGCGTGCGCGGCTGAAACCGCCAGCGCCGGAACGCCCTGGTGTTGGCCCTGACCGAGAGCTCCTCGTCGGCGCCGCCGTCGACGTAGTCGAAAACCGGCCGTGGGGTCAGCCGTCGCCCCATAGCCCGCAGGTCAGCGATGTCATGGCAGGCCGCGAGCCGCCTGCGGGTGGCGTCAAGCTCGACCGGTTTCATGTGGATCAGCTGGCGGATCTCCGAGGCCCTCATGTCAGGGACGATAGCGGAGCCTGCTCCCCGCCCGCGAACCGCAGTGCCCCCGCCGCCCCCTGACCAGCCACGCCGCCCCGCCCGGCACGTCTCGCCGAGGTCACGGGCGGGCGGTGCGTCTATGCGGCCGGGCGGGCAGGTGAAACGATCGTCCCGTGACGCCACAGCAGCCAGGCGAGATCCAGATCGAGGATCAGCTTGAGCGCCGCATCCGCAAGCCGGTCGACTTGCTGCGCTGCTTCGTGTCCTGCATCGAGATCGCCGCGCTGGTCCTGGCCGGCGTCGCGGCCAGGACCACCACGGCCGCCGTCGAACGCGACATCGTGAACGCGAGCCAGCGGATCCCCTCCTCGCTGCTCATCGTGGCCCGCCCGGTGGCGCTGATCGCCCTGTTCATCCTGCCCGCGGCCCTGGCGGTGCAGCTGCTCGCGAGGCGTCAGTTCCGGCGGCTGGCCGAGGCGGTGGCCACCGGCGTGCTGGCCGCCGCCGTGATCGCGGTCATCAACGACCTGCTCAGCCGGGACGCCGCCGCCCGGCTCTACGACGCGATCACGATGTCCCGGCCGGGCGTGAGCCACGCCACCGCCCTCGACCCCGCCCTGGCCGGCCTGGTCGCCTACGCCACCATGGTCGGCCTGGTCGGCAGGCCGTACTGGCGCAACGCCCTGTGGGTGGCGGTCGGCGTGTACGCGGTCGTGCAGGTCGGGGTGCTGCACACGCCCATGCTGACCCTGCTGATCACGGTGATCGCGGGTCGCGCCATCGGCCTGGCGGTCAGGTATATCGCGGGCTCCACCTCGCAGCGGCCCAGTGCCCAGGAAATCGCGTCCGCGCTGATCGCCTCGGACCTGCGGGTGACCGCGATCAAGCGGGTCCGCCGCGAGGGCAACGGCTCTGGCCGCGAGGGCAGCGGCGTGGCCGGATCCCGCTATTACGCGGTGACGACCAGCCAGGGCGGCCAGGCCGGCCAGCTGGACGTGGTCGTGTTCGACCGGGACCAGCAGGCGGCGGGCGCGATCTACCGGCTGTACCGCTCGGTGCGGCTGCTCGCGCAGGTCTCCCACAGCGCCCCGCTGTCGGTGGCCCGCGCGGTCGAGCGCCGGGCGCTGCTCTCCTACGCGGCCGAGGACGCCGGCGCGCCCACGCCGCGGCTGCGGGCCCTGATCCGGGTCGGTCCCGAAGCCGCCGCGCTCGCCTACGACCACCACCAGGGGACGACGCTGGCCCGGCGGAACCCCGGGTGCAGCGACGCCGAGCTCAGGCAGATCTGGGACGCGATGGACCGGCTGCACGCCCGCCATGTCACCCACCGGGGGCTCACCGCGGACCGGATCCTGTTCACCGACGACGGCCAGGCCATGCTGCTCGACCCCGGCGACGGCGACGTGGCCGCCACCGACCTGCAGGTCCGCCTGGACGTGGCCCAGCTCCTCGCCGAACTCTCGCTCTACGTCGGACCGGACCGGTCGGCCGGCGTCGCCCTGGAGAAGACCGGCGCGGACGAACTGGTGACGGTGGTGCCGCTGCTGCAGCCGGTCGTGCTGGCCCGCTCGACGCGCAAGGCGCTGCGCCGCCGCCGTGACGTGCTGCCGACCCTGCGCAAGCTGCTCCTCGCGGCGGTGCCGGGCGCCGAGGTCGCCCCGGTGCGGCTGGAGCGGATCCGGTTCCGCACCCTGCTGACGCTGGTCGCCAGCGTCGCCGCCCTCTACCTGCTGGCCGGCGAGCTCGCCCGGGAAAGCCTCGGGAGCGTGCTGCGCTCGGCCAACTGGGACTGGGGAGTCGCGGCGCTGGCCCTGTCGGCGGCCACCTACGTCGCCGCCACGGTGTCGCTGTCGGGCTTCGTCGCCGAGCGGCTGGACTTCTTCCGCACCCTGCTGGCCCAGGTGGCCGGCTCCTTCGTCACGCTGGTGACGCCGGCCGCCGTGGGCGGGGCCGCGCTGAACATCAGGTACCTGCAGCGCAGGAAGATCCCCCCGGCGGTCGCCGCGGCCAGCGTCAGCGTCGCCCAGGTGGTGGCGTTCGTCCTGCACATCCTGCTGATCGTGATCTTCGCCGCGATCGCGGGCAGCTCGGCGAAGGAACCCATCCAGCCGCCGCAGTGGGCCTACTACGTGCTGGCCGGCCTGGTCGTCGCCGCGGGCGTGGTGTTCGCGCTGCCCGCCGGGCGGCGGATCTTGCGCGCCCGGGTGTCGCCGACGCTCGGCCAGGTGCTGCCGCGGTTGCTCGAAGTCGCCCAGCAGCCGCGCAAGCTGGCCCAGGGCATCGGCGGCACGCTGCTGCTCAGCCTGGCCTACATCCTGTGCCTGGCCGCCTGCGTGGCGGCGTTCGGCCGGTCGGTGCCGATCGCGAGCATCGGCGTGGTCTACCTGACCGGCAGCGCCATCGGCTCCATCCTGCCCACCCCCGGCGGCATCGGCGGGGTGGAGGCGGCCCTGACCGCCGGGCTCACCGCCGCGGGGGTGCCGGGCGCGGTCGCGGTCAGCTCGGTGCTGCTGTTCCGCCTGCTGACGTTCTGGCTCCCGGTTCCCTTCGGCTGGGCCGCGCTGAACTACCTCGAGCGCCAGCAGGCCCTCTGACTCCAGGCGAGCCTTCAGGGGTTGCCATCAGCCCGTCACGGGGTACCTTGCAAATGAAGGCCATACCGTTTTCGGGAGCACAACATTTCCACATTCCTGCGACTGACCAGGGCGGGCGCCTTCTATCTCGTTACCTTCCTGATCGTCTCGGCGGCCTCCATCTGGCTCGCGTTGCAGATCGCGCCGCTGCAGACGGTGTCCGCGGCGGGCCAGACCGCCCAGGTCGGGGCGGCCTTCCCCTCCCTCAGCTTCTCGGGCCCGGGCGAGCTGGACCTGTTCGGCGAGGTGATGCCGACCAAGCCGCAGTTCGAGGGCCCGATCCGCCCGCTGCTCAAGCTCACCCACATCACCATCGACGCCCAGGTCGCGCAGCTGCTGCGCTCCGACAGCCCGCACGCCCTGGAGCTGAACCTCAGCCAGCAGCTGGCGCAGGGCTGGACGCGCTACTTCGAGTGGGAGACGCTGATCGCGGCCGGCTTCGCCGTGGTCGCGCTGGTCGCGGTGGCCGGAATACGCCGGCAGTCGTACAAGAAGATGGCCAGGACGGTGGGCGCGGGCCTCGTCGTCGTGACCGCGGTGAACGTCGGCGGCGTGCTGCTGACCGCGTCCAGCACGCCGCAGGTGCTGCGCAGCGTCAAGACCCTCGACGACCTGGTCGGCGCCGATCCGCTGGCCGCGCCCCCGCCGGACGGCGCCCGGCCGCTGCCCGGCGTGCAGGCGGTCGTGATCGGCGACTCCACCGCCGCCGCCGTGGGCAACCCCGCAGCGGGAACCGCGACCGCCCTGGACAAGGCCTGCCGCCGCAGCACCGAGTCCTACGGCGCGGACCTCGCCATGGTGAACAACTGGAACGTGCTGAACCTGGCCTGCAGTGGCGCGACCGTGCAGAATGGCCTGCTCGGCGTGCAGGTGCTCGGCGACGGGCAGGTGGCGCCGTCACAGCTGGCCGAGGCGCAGCGGGCCACCCACGCCAAGGTGATCATCGTCAGCGTCGGCGCGGACGACGTGGAGTGGTCCATCATGACGCGGCTGTGCGTGGCCAGCGCCGTATGCAACGACAAGGTGTCCTCCGCCTTCTTCAGCAAGGAGATCGGCGACTTCACCCGCAGCTACTACGAGCTGCTCGGCGACCTGGCCGGGCTGCCCGGCAGCCCGGCCGTCCTGATCAACCAGTACTACTCGCCGTTCGGCGCGGACCTGCGCTGCCTGGCCACGTACGGCATCAACGCCGCCAAGGAAAAGGTCCTCGCCGCCCGCCTCGGGCAGCTGAACACGGTACTGGCGCAGGGCGCGCAGACCTTCGGCTTCGGGGTCACCGAGCCGTCGTTCGCCGGGCACGAGCTGTGCACGGCCGATCCCTGGGTGCAGGGCCCGGGCGACCCGGCGCCGCTGCACCCCACCGAGGCCGGCGAGCTGGCCATCGCGCTGGCCGACCAGCAGGCCCTGCCGGCGGTCGAAAAACTCGTACCCGCCCCGTCCCCGAGCCCGAGCCTCAGCCCAGGGCAGGAATGATCTCGCCCCGGTAGGCGGCCAGGGTCTGCTCCTCCTGGTCGTGCATCAGGTACAGGGCGAACTGGTCCACGCCGATCTCGGCCAGCTCGCGCAGCCGGTCCGCGTGTGCCCCGGCCGGCCCGAGCAGGCAGAACCGGTCCACGATCGCGTCCGGCACGAAGTCCACCGACGGGTTGTCCGCCTTGCCGTGGTGCGCGTAGTCGTAGCCTTCCCGCCCCTTGATGTAGTCGGTCAGTTCGCGCGGCACCGGCCCGTCGGTGCCGTACCTGGCCACCAGGTCCGCCACGTGATTGCCCACCATGCCGCCGAACCACCGCAGCTGCTCCCGCTGGTGCGCCAGGTCGGTGCCCACGTACCCGGGCGCCGCCACGCAGATCGTGATAGCAGAAGGGTCCCGCCCGGCCGCCTCCGCCGCGGCGCGCACCGAGCCGATGGTCCAGCGTGCGATGTCCGGGTCGGCGGTCTGCAGGATGAAGCCGTCGGCCTGCTCGCCGGTGAGCTTGAGCGCCTTCGGCCCGTAGGCGGCCATCCAGATCTCGAGCTTGCCGTTCCGCACCCACGGGATGCGCAGCGGCTGGCCGTGCAGCATCACCTCACGCCCCTCGGCCAGGCCCTTGATCGCGGTCATCGCGTCGGAGAGCGTGGCCAGCGACATGGGGGACTGGCCGATGACCCGGCGCGCCGAGTCGCCGCGGCCGATCCCGCATACGGTGCGGTTGCCGTACATGTCGTTCAGCGTGGCGAACAGCGACGCGATCACCGACCAGTCCCGGGTACCCGGGTTGGTCACCATCGGGCCCACGGTCATCGCGTTGGTGGCGGCCAGGATGCGCGAGTAGATGACGAACGGCTCCTGCCACAGCACGTGCGAGTCCCAGGTCCAGCCGTAGGAGAAACCGGCCTCCTCGGCCCGCTGCATCTTCGCGATCACGGCGCTGGCCGGCGGGTTGGTCTGCAGTACCACCCCGAAATCCATGACCCCTCCCAGAAAGAAAGACCTTTATGCCGGACGAGCGGGCTCGTGCTACAGCAGATACTGGTTCAGCTCGCGGGCGAGGAACGCCCCGTGGCCGGGACTGCCCTGGTACCTGCCGTCGCCGATCACCACGCGGCCGCGCGACAGGGTCGTCGCCACCCGGCCGGTGAGCTCCAGGCCCTCGTAGGCGGAGTAGTCCACGTTCATGTGGTGGGTCGCCGCGGACAGCGTCTGCCGCGCGGCGGGATCGTAGATCACGATGTCCGCATCGGACCCGGCCGCGATCACGCCCTTGCGCGGGTACAGGCCGAACATCCTGGCCGGCGTGGTCGACGCCACCTCCACCCAGCGCGGCAGGGTGAGCTGGCCGGCCACCACCCCTGCGTGCAGCAGGTCCATCCGGTGCTCCACGCCCGGCATCCCGTTGGGGATCTTGGAGAAGTCGCCCCGGCCCAGTTCCTTCTGGTCCTTGAAGCAGAACGGGCAGTGGTCCGTCGACACCACGGACAGGTCGTTGGTGCGCAGGCCGCGCCACAGCGAATCCTGGTGCTCCTTCGGCCGCAGCGGCGGCGAGCAGACGAACTTGGACCCCTCGAAGTCCGGCCGGGCCAGGTCGTCCAGGGACAGGAACAGGTACTGCGGACAGGTCTCGGCGAACACGTTCTGCCCGGCATCCCGCGCCTGCGCCACCGCCGCCAGCGCCTGGGCGGCGGACAGGTGCACGATGTACAGCGGGCAGTTCGCCACCTGGGCCAGCGTGATCGCCCGCGAGGTGGCCTCGCCCTCCAGCTCGGGCGGCCGGGTCAATCCGTGGTACACCGGGTCGGTCTTACCGGCCGCCAGTGCCTGCGCCACCAATTGGTCGATGGCGATGCCGTTCTCCGCGTGCATCATCACGGTCGCGCCGCTGCGCGCCGCCTGCTGCATGGCCAGCAGGATCTCGCCGTCGGTGGCGTAGAACACGCCGGGGTAGGCCATGAACATCTTGAAGCTGTTCACCCCGGCGGCGACGCACGCGTCCATCTCCTTCAGCGTCATGTCGTTGACGTCGGAGACGATCATGTGGAAGCCGTAGTCGATGGCGCAGTTCCCGTCGGCCTTGGCGTGCCACTTGTCCAGCGTGGCCAGCAGCGAGGTGCCCTTGGCCTGGACGGCGAAGTCGATGATCGTGGTGGTGCCGCCCCAGGCCGCGGCGCGGGTGCCGGTCTCGAAGGTGTCTGCGGAGGACGTGCCGCCGAACGGCATCTCCATGTGCGTGTGCACGTCGATCCCGCCGGGCAGCACGTACTTGCCCGTCGCGTCGATGACCCGGTCCGCGCCGATGCTGATCGCCTCGTTCGGCAGCCGTGCGAACAGCGTGGCGATCTTCTCGCCGCGCACCAGGACGTCGGCGTCGAGCGTCCCCTCGGCGGTCACCACCGTGCCGCCGCTGATCAGGATGCTGCTCATGGCTCCACCAGCGGTCCGTACTGGTCGGGACGGCGGTCCCGGTAGAACTGCCACAGGTTCCTGACCTCGGCCAGCTGGTCCATGTCCAGGTCCCGCACCACGACCTCGTCCTTGTCGTCGGAGGCGGCGTCACCGACCAGCTGACCGCGCGGATCGACGAAGTAGGTCTGGCCGTAGAAGTCGTTGTCGCCCAGCGGCTCGACGCCGACCCGGTTGATCGCGCCGATGAAGTACTCGTTGGCCACGGCCGAGGCGGGCTGCTCCAGCCGCCACAGGTACTGGGACAGGCCGCGGCTGGTGGCCGACGGGTTGAACACGATCCGCGCGCCGGCCAGGCCGAGCGCCCGCCAGCCCTCGGGGAAGTGCCGGTCGTAGCAGATGTACACGCCGATCCGGCCCGCCGCGGTGTCGAAGACCGGGTAGCCCGTGTTGCCCGGGCGGAAGTAGAACTTCTCCCAGAACCCCTTCACCTGGGGGATGTGGGTCTTGCGGTACTTGCCCAGGTAGCTCCCGTCGGCGTCGATCACCGCCGCGGTGTTGTAGTAGATCCCCGGGTGCTCTTCCTCGTACATCGGCGCGATGATCACGATGCCGTGCTGCCGCGCCACGTCCCGCATCAGCTGGGTGGTCGGCCCGTCCGGGATCGCCTCGGTGTAGGAGTAGTAGTCGGCGTCCTGCACCTGGCAGAAGTACGGCCCGTAGAAGAGCTCCTGGAGGCACACCACCTGCGCGCCGGCCGAGGCCGCCGTCTGGATATGGTTCACCGCCGCCGCGATCATCGATTCCTTGTCCCCGGTCCAGCGCTGCTGGATAAGCCCGGCCCGGACTATCTCAGCCATTCGGCCCCTGCCCTCCTGTGATCCGCGTAGAGCCCCATCTTCCCGCCTGCCCCGCCTCGTCGTAAGCCGTCAGGCTCCAGGGAAGCCCTGGTTATCAGCTCATCTCTTGTATATCCCTACAAGTCGTCCCGCGCGACGTAGGGCAGCACCAGGCCGGCCGCGGCGATGAGCGCGGCCGCCGCCACCAGCCGCAGCAGGGCCGAACCCGCCCCGGGGCCGGCCGCCGGGAGCATCCCGGCGGCCGCGCCGAGCGCGAGCAGGACCGTGCCGGCCGCCAGCACGCGGGCCCGGGGCCGCAGCAAGTCGAGGTTTGGAATCGTTCGTTCGTCCGGCGTGTCGTAGATAACGAAAGCATGTGCTAGTAAGTATCCTGGATGAGTGGCTTATTTCGAACGTGCGCGCGCTGGCTAACACGAGAATGTCAAGAATACGAACCTAACGAGGCGGGCCGGGGCCTTGCGCGAAGTCCACCAGCCCGGCTGACAGAGCCCGGCTAACCACGAGCCCCGGCTAACCACGAGCCCGGCTACGAGGCCGTGGCCTTGGCCTTCGCGGCCGCCTTCATCGCCTGCTTGTGGGACCGGACCTGGCCGAGCGACTCCTCGTCGGTGATGTCCGCCACCGAGAACCGCGTCCCCTCGGCTCCGAACGCCCCCGCCGCCTCCCGCCAGCCGGGCGGGCGCACGCCCAGCTGCTTGCCCAGCAGCGCCACGAAGATCTGCGCCTTCTGCGCCCCGGACCCGGGCAGCGCCGAAACCCGCCTCAGCAGCTCGGCGCCCGACCCGGCGGACTCCCATACCCGCGCGGCGTCGCCGTCGTACTGCTCCGCGATCAGCCGGGCGAGCTCCTGCACCCGGGCGGCCATCGCCTTCGGGTAGCGGTGCAGGGCGGGCCGTTCGGAGAAGATCGCGGCCAGCCGGCCCGGGTCGAACTCGGCCAGCTCGGCGGCGGCCGGCTCGTGCCCCAGCCGCCGGACCAGGTCCAGCGGCGCGCTGAACGCCTTCTCGAGCGTGACCTGCTGGTCGAGCAGCATGGCGATGAGCAGGGCGAGCGGGCTGCGGCTCAGCAGCTCGTTGGCCTCGGGCTCCACCGGCATCCAGATCGTCACCGCGCCCTCCCCGGGTCATGTATGCCCGCAGCGTACTCCACGCCCGAGAACCGTGGCCGCGGACATCCAACCGACGCCCCAGTGCCCTATAAGCTAGGGGTAGCTGGGCCGGCCCGGGGGCCCCCGGCCCGGGATTAGTGAACGGAGTCAGCATGACACCGCACATGAAGTGGGGTATCGCAGGGATCGTCATCGGGTTCATCCTGCTGTTCATCGTCCCGTGGCCGATCGCCCTCGCGCTCATCGTGCTCGCGATCGCCGTCCCCGTGGGCGCCTGGCGGATGCTCGATGAGTCGCAGCGGCGCCGGTACCGCGAGATCCGCCGCCGGCAGCGGGGGCAGCTCCGCTGAGCCGCGCGAGGAGGCCTGCATGCCCGTCCGGCGCCTGAACCACGCCGTCCTGTACGTCCACGGTCTCCAGCGGACCGTGGACTTCTACCGGACCACGCTCGGCTTCGAGGTGCGGATGGAGATCCCCGGGCGCGCCGCGTTCCTGCGCGCGCCCGGCTCGGCCAACGATCATGACCTCGGCTTGTTCGAGATCGGCGCCGGCCGCGCGCCCGACCGGCCGGAGCACCCCGGGCTCTACCACCTGGCCTGGGAGGTCGGCACGCTGGCCGACCTGGCCGAGGCGCGGGAGAAGCTGCGCCAGGCCGGCGCGCTGGTCGGGGAGAGTGACCACCGGGTGTCCAAGTCGCTGTACGCCAAGGACCCGAGCGGCATCGAGTTCGAGGTCATGTGGCGGGTGCCCGCCGAGGACTGGGCGGCCGAGCTGGCCGACGGCGACATGATCCTCCCGCTCGACCTGGACGCCGCGATCGCGCGCTGGGGCCAGGGCCAGGCGACCGGCGCCGCCGCGGGCTCGTCCACCTGAGCCCGCCCGAGCCCGCCCTCAGCGCCCCTCGGCCACCCGGGTGATGTAGGTCACCGCGACGAACGACCGGTACATGGCCAGCGGGTCCGCCCCGCCGATGGTCACCGCCCGCACGTCGGTCCGGTCGGCGCCGCGCACCCACGAGGCGACCTCGGCCATGTCCGCCGTCTGCATGTGCACCTCCAGCGTGGCCGGCAGGGCGTTCAGCGAGACGTGCGACACCACCGACGGGTTGTACGTGTGGGACAGCACCGAACTCTCCCCGGAGATCGACCCGTGATACCCGACCATGAACGCCACGTCCGCGCTGGCGTCCAGGCCCTGCATCATGTACAGCGGCTTGTGCCGCCCGGACACGTAGGTCGCCTGCCCGTGCAGCGCGGCCGGGTCCAGGTTGTTCATCGTCCCGTGCGAGTCGTTGCAGACGATCTCGGTGGCGCCGGCCGCCACCGCCCCGTCGATGGCCGCGTTGACCTCGCCGAGCAGCAGCCGCCGCCCCTCCTCATACGGCTGGCCGGGCGCGCGGCACTGCGACCAGTCGACGATCCCGGCCACGCCCTCCATGTCGAACGAGATGAAGACCTTCACCGTCAACGGTCCCAGCCCGCGTCCCGCGGGCAGCCCTGCGGGAGCCGCTGCGCCCTGGAACTCCACAGCACCGTGACGGGATGCGGCCTCTCCCGGCCGCAGCGGCCCGCGGCCGGGCGGGCGGGCGCCCGCGCCTTGCCCGTGCCCGGCGTGGAACTCGCCCAGGCCTGCGCCGCGGCCTGCTCGACGGTCAGCCCGACCTCGGGGGTGACCCCGGCATCGGTGCCGGAGGGGCCCATCTGGTGGGTGGCCGCCGTGTTCCATCCGAACGCGACGACGACTCCGACCACCACCGGGCCGATCGTGGACACGAGCCCCGTCCTGCCCCGGCGGCCGAGAAGCCGTCGCAGCCTTATCCCCCCGCGCACCGGATCGCTCCTTCGCACGGAAAGGGAGCGTACCTCAGCTCGGGCTGAGCTGCCCGGGGAACAGCAGCGCCAGCTGCCGCGGATACCCGGCGATCAGCCGCAGCTCGTCGTCGGCCAGCGGCTTGCCGGTCGCGGACGCGCACAGCTGGACCAGCGAGAACACCAGGTCCTCCTCGCCGGGGGCGACCGTGATGCCGAGCCCGTCGAGGACGTGCCGGAACCCGGCCTTGCCGCCGTACTCGCCGGTCAGCACGACCCGGCCCTCGCGCGCGTACCAGTCCGAGGGGAACGGCCCGAGCACCGAATCGTCGTAGAGCTCGTAGTTCCCCCGGTCCTTCAGCGCCCCGTCGGCGTGGATGCCCGACTCGTGCGCGAACGCGTTACGGCCGACTCCCGGCCAGGCGGGCGGCAGCGGCTGCCCGAACGCGTACGCCGCCCACAGCCCGAACCGCCGGGCCCAGGACAGATCGACCGGATCGCCGATGGTCACCGCGTCGCCGATGCCGAACCCGTAGGAGCACGCCAGCAGGCAGGACAGCAGGTCGGCGTTGCCCGCCCGCTCGCCGATCCCGTTGACGCACGTGTTGATCCAGGCGTCCTGGCCGGCGTCCAGGTCGCCGAGCGCGCCGGACACCGAGTTCGCCACGGCCATGCCCAGGTCGTTGTGGCAGTGCGTCTCGACCGGGATGCCGATGGCCGAGGCCAGCTTGGCAAACCGCTCCCTGATCCGCCCGGGGGAGTCGCCGCCGATGGTGTCGCAGTACCGCACCCGCGACGCGCCGGCCTCCCTGGCCGCGAGCGCGAACTCGAGCAGGTACCCGTCGTCGGTCCGCGACCCGTCCTCCGCGTTGACCCCGATGCTGTGCTCGCCCGGCGCGCCTCCGGCACGACCGAGCCCCTCCTTGGCCACTGTCACAGCCGCCACCATCTCCTTGATGATCGCGGCACGGTCCAGCCTGCCGCGGAACTTGTGCGCGATCATCTGGTCCGAGGTGGAGATGGACAGGTTGTAATGCCGCAGGCCCGTCCCGCCGGCCTGGACCGATACCGCGGCCTCCACGTCGGCCGGGACGGCCCGGCACCAGCCGGACAGCCGCAGGTCGCCGAACGCGCCCGCCTCCCCGAGCGCCAGGCAGGCCCGGACGTAGGGCACCTCGTGGAACAGGAAGGGGAACCCGATCTCGGACTGGGCCACGCCCAGCCGCCCCAGGTAGAAGTTGACCATCACCTTGCCGAACTTCGACAGGCCCGTCCTCGCGGTCTGCACTCCGTCCCGGTTGGTCACGTCAAGAAAGTGGATCGATGGCATAAATCAAGATTGACCAGAAAATCAACTATAGTCAATATTGATTAAAATCAATCATACCGAACGAAGCCGGCATCAGCCTCCCCGGACCTCCTCACCAGTTCCTTCAGCCGCGCCCCGACCGGCCCGAGCAGGTACGGCAGCGACTCCATGGCGCCGGGGCGCGCCTTGCCCTGGATGCTGACGATCGCGGTCACCGGGGGCACGGTCAGCAGGATGCCCGCCAGCAGCACGTAGGCGTCGGCCATCCCGGGCACGGGCTGCGCGGAGGGCGGCACCGGGCTGCCCGCCTGGCGCACGTACACCCGCAGGGCGGGCTGGGAGGTTCCCCGGGTAAGCTGCCACCTCATCATCCGCCCGGCTGGGACGTCGTCGTGGCTGCCCGTCACGGGGCCGCCGAGGACGGCGGCCGCCTCGTCGGCCGTCAGCAGGTCGGCCGGGTCCGGCAGGCCGCCGGCGGCGGCCCGCTGGTGCTCGGCGGCGACGTTCGCCAGCGGCCGCGCGACGGCCGGCGGCTCCACCGGGTGCACGGCCGCGTCCGTCCTGCTGTCCAGGTTGACCCGGACGTGCACGAACGTGCCCGGCGTCAGCTGCCGGTAGGGCTCGCTGCCCACGATGAAATCCCACGCCTTGTCCCGCGTCCCGTCGTCGACCGCGACGTGGTACTGGTCCGGGCTCTCCGAGTCCCCCTCCACCATCCACTGCCTGATCACCTGGCCGTCGAACTCAGCGTGCCGGGGGAACAGCGCCCGGCGCGCCTGCCGCGCCGCGACACAAGCGATGGCGCCGCCCACCGTCAGCCCGACGAGTGTCTCGGCCAGCCCCGCCATGCCGTGCGTGCCCAGCCAGATCGCCGCGGTGATATAGGCAACCGGGCCGAACACGATGGCCAGCGATATGACGCAGGCCCTCGGCCACGGCCAGGTGTTCGTCTCGATCTCGAGCTGCTGCCAGCTCCCGCGGTACCCGGACCACGCCATGTTCTTCCCGGCCGCCGTGAAGACCGCCACCGCGCCAGGCGCCAGGCCGAGGGCGGCGGCGTAGCCGAGCAGCCTCCGGTCGCCGGGGGCCGCCTCGACGGCCGAGCGCCAGCGCTCGAGCGCCGCCTGCCCGGCCGCGCTCGGCCGCCTGCTGGTCCCGACGCCGAGGGCCAGCACGCACCCGGCGACGTACGCGCCTCCGCCCCAGGCCAGCGGGTACTTCATGTGCGCCACGGCGACGGCGACGAGCAGCGCCCCGGCCGGGATGACCAGCAGCAGGCACAGCAGGCCGATCCGGCGGCCGCTCAGCCGGGGCCTGGTCAGCCCGCGCCGGCGCACCTCGGCGTCGACCTCCTCGCGGAACGCCGAGATGAACGGATCCTCCCCGCCCTCGAAGCCGTCGGACAGGGCCGGGGCGGGAACCTCGCCGCGAGCACCCGCCCGCAGCGCCACATGCGCCACCACGCGCCGCTCGAACGGCGCCAGCGGCCCGCCCGGCGTCTCCGCGGGCACCACGCACATGGCCGGGCCCGCCGGGCCGGCCGGCGCGCTCACCTGGAACCAGCCCCGCAGGGCCAGGTCGATCAGCGTCGCCCCGAACCCGGCCCGGCCGAGCTTCCCGGCCAGCTGGCTGATCACCGCGGGCGGCTCGTCACCCGCGTTCTCCGGGTCGCCCCCCCGGCGCGGCCCGGGGAACGGCGGAACAGCCAGCAGCACGATGAACAGGAACAGCCACCCCGTAACGGCGACAGCGGCCACAGGAAACATGACATTCCCCTCCGACCCGGTTATCACCCCGGGGTCGCGACCGCGATCGCCCCGCCGTCCCGGGATGTTCCTCCGCCGTACCTGACACGGCTGCCGCTGCCATCCGGTTCAGGCCACCGCTGCGCCCCGGTTCGCCCTGGCGTCCCGCCTTCAGTCAGCGCCCCCGCCTCTCCGGTCAGCACCCCCATCTATAGTCAATATTGATAAAATTCAACACTCGCATCGAGGCAGGACGGCAGAACTTGACCGACTTCCTGACCGCCGCCGAGGCCGCCCGGCGGCTCGGCGTCAAGCCCGCGACGCTCTACGCGTACGTAAGCCGGGGCGTGCTCAGCCGCGGCAAGGCCGAGGACGGCCGGGCCAGCCTGTTCAGCGCGGACGAGGTCGAGCGGCTGGCCCGCCGGGGCCGGCCCCGGCGGCCCGCCGGCGCCGTGGACATCACGGTCCAGTCGGCCATCACCGAGATCAGCGGCGACCGTCTCCGTTACCGCGGCCTCGACGCCACCCGCCTGGCGGTCAGCCGGTCCTTCGAGGATGTCGCCGAACTGCTCTGGACCGGCGATCTCCCCGCTCAGTCCGCCCGGGAGCCGTGGCAGGCCAGGCCCGCGGCGCTGGTGGCCGGGCGGGCCGCCCAGGCCGCGCTGCCGGCCGGGACGCTGCCGCTCGAGCGGCTCCAGGTGATCGTGCCCGCCATGGCGGCGACCGATCCGCTCCGGCTGCAACTCGACCAGTCGGCCGTGCTCGCGGCCGGGCGGAGCATCGTGGCCGGCATGGTGGAGTGCCTGCCCTCAGCGGTCACCGCGAGCGCGGGCGAGCCGATCGCGGGACGCCTCTGGGCCCGGCTTTGTGACCGGCCGGCCAGCCCCGGGCTGCTGCGCGCCATGTCCGCCGCGCTGGTCCTGCTGGCCGACCACGAGCTGGCCGCCTCGACGCTGGCCGCCCGGGCCGCCGCCTCGGTGCGGGCGGATCCGTACGCGGTCGTCGGGACCGGCCTGGGCGCGGTGAGCGGGGCGCTGCACGGCGGGGCGTCGCTGGGCGCCGAGGCCCTGGTCGCCGCGGCCGGCAGCCCCGATGACGTTCCCCAGGTGGTGGCCGAACTGCTGCGGCGCGGCGAGAAGGTACCCGGCTTCGGGCACTTCGTGTACCGGGGCGGCGACCCGCGCGCCGTCGTGGTGCTGGACCTGGTGCGCCAGGCCGCGCCGAAGTCGGGCCAGCTCGCGGTGGCCGAGGCCGTGCTCGCGGAGGTCAGGCAGAAGTCCCTGCCCGAGCCGAACGTCGACTTCGCCATCGCCACCCTGGCCCGTGTCGCCGGCATGGTCCGCGGTGCCGGGGAGGCGATATTCGCGGTGGCCCGGGTGGCGGGCTGGATCGCCCATGCCCTCGAGGCCTACGCCGGGGACGCCCCGCTGCGTCCGCGGGCGGTCTACACCGGAAGGCCCGCGGCCGACGGCCCGTGATCCCGTGACCGGGCGCGGCTACTCGCCGGTGGCGCCGTCGATCTGCTCGCGGAGCAGGTCGGCGTGACCCAGGTGCCGCGCGTACTCCTCGATCATGTGCAGGTAGATCAGGCGCAGCGACATGACCTCGTGGTTGTGGGTGAAGGTGTCGTCCAGGGACGCGTTGGCCACGGCCGCGTCGGCGAGCTTGAACTCCTCGGTCAGCCGGGCGTAGTCGGCGGCGGCCCGGGCCGGGTCGGCCTGCTCGAATGGGGCCTCCGGATCACCGTCGAACGGGTAGTCCACCGGCTCGCCCGCGAACCGTATCCGGAACCACGCCCGCTCCACCCTGGTCAGGTGCCGCACCAGCCCGAGCAGGGACAGGGCCGACGGCGGCACCGTCCGGCGCGCCAGTTCCTCGCCGCTCAGGCCGGCGCACTTGTAGAGCAGCGTGGCGCGCTGCCAGTCGAGGAACGCCTGCAGCATCGGGCGCTCGGGGCCGGTCAGCGGCCCCTCCGGCCGCTCCACGTCCGGGGCTTTCCAAGTCACGGGGGCTATCATCCCATGCCCGGCGCCGCCCCGGCGTTACCGGCGCAGGGCGGGACGCTCAGGCGGCCGGGTGGCGATCTCGACGGTGCCCTTGTACGCGACGCCGCGCACGTGGATCACCGGGGCGTCCGCCGGCAGGCGGTAGCCGGGATCCTCCTCGTCCTCGTGGCCCTGGGTGACGCCGGAGCCGGTCATCTCGACCCGCACGCTCGGCGGGACCAGGATCGTCACCCGGGACTTGTAGGCCACCGCGAGGAACGTGGTGACCGGGCCGCTGAGCTCGGCCGCCCGCAGGTCCAGCCAGCCGCCGCCCTTGTAGACGACGGTCGTGTACCGCTCCGGCACCCGCCAGCGCCCGGCCCGCCGGACCGAGCTCTTCAGCGCGATCGCGAACCGCCCGGGGCCGTGTCGCTGGACGGCGGGCACGCCGCCGGGCGCCGCCGCCGCGGGCAGGTCGGCGAGCAGGGCATCCAGGTCCGCGTGCGTCCGGGCGGTGAGGGCAGCCCGGGTTCGCTCGTCGAATCCGGCGTCGTCCAGGCGGCCCTCGGCGAACGCGTCCTGCACGCGCTGGACCACCGCGTCCCGTTCCCGGTCCGACGCCCGCGTCCCCCCTTGCATCCCGGCCCTCTGCACTTCTGCCCCTCGCGCCTCTGTTGCCGCAGCCTGCTCTTGTGCTACTTCCTGCAGCTCTGTTCCCGCAGCCTGCTCCCGCGTTACCCCTTGCATCCCTGGCACCCCCGAGTCCCCGTCGGTCGTCACCATGACCTTCCCTTCCGGCCCCGATTCAGCGATCGAGATGTATCGTAACCCGGCCGGACGGGTAATGCGCAGCTTGGACTGCTGATGCGGAAGTTCTTCCCAGTCTGTCATGAATTGTCCGGCCAGGCCGTACCGGCCGGCCAGCGCCACCAGGGTCTCGGTCCGGTAGTAGAAGTCCTCGTGCAGCACCTGGTGCTCGGCGCCCTCGGTCCGGTCGAAGGTGAAGTCGAAGAAACCGTCCGGCTTCATGACCCGCCCGACATGCGCCAGGCACTCCTCGATGACCTGGATCGGGGAGTGCGAGAACACGCTGTGCGCGTGTACCACGTCGAAGTGCCCGGCCGGCAGGAACGCCAGCTTGAGGTCCCGGACCAGGCTCAGGTGCGGCAGCTTGTCCTGCAGGCCGGACTCGGCCAGCGTGCGCTGCGCGGCCAGCAGGATGTCGGGGGAGATGTCGATCCCGTAATAATCGCCCGCGTCCAGGTAGTCGATGAACAGGCGGCCCGCCCGCAGGTTCCCGCAGCCGATCTCGAGCATCCGCATGCCCGGCTTGAGGCCGTGCGAGACGAGGTAGTCGAACTGCAGCCGGCCGATCTTGAGCCAGGATTCGTGCGTGTGGCTGCCGACCGCGCCCTCGTCGCTGCGGGCCGCGTCCGACCTCATCACCGCCCGGTAGTAGCTCACGTGATCGCGGTTCCTCAGCCGCAGCACCGCGTCCCGCGCCATGCGGCGGGCGTGCGGCGCGATGCGCTCGGGGTGACGCGCGGCATAACGGATCATGAACGCCAGCCGTGAACGGTCGTTCGGATGCATCTCCCCAGTGAAGCAGAATCCCCGCCGCCCGCCCGGAAAACCAGGGCGCTAAGTGCTTCTTGGCCGCCGCGCGGAGCGCGGCGAACGCGGCCAGCCGCGCCGCCACCGTGATGACGACGGCGACCGGCAGCACCTGGGCCAGGTCCGTCGCCGGAGTGAACGCGACGAGGCCGAACGCCACCCCCACCCCGCCCACCGCCAGGGCCAGCGCCGCCGCGACCCGAGGGGCGCGCAGCGTCCGGCGCACCATCAGCCGCGCCTCGCGCGGCAGCCGCAGCACCATCCAGGCGAAGCAAGCCGCGGTGACCGCGGCCACCGTGCCCAGGGCGATCACGAACGGCAGCCGGTCCACGTGGGTGACCGCCGGGATCCAGATCAGGATCAGCGCGATCAGCGTGAACACGTAGATCGTCCGCGACACGGTGCGCAACAGCACCACGTCGATGTTCCTGCTGTAGATGCGCTCGTCCGGCGTGGCCCGGGCGGCGCTGATGAAGTGCCTGATCGCGCCGGCCGTGTCGTGCCGCCTGAGCCTGATCCGGCCGAGCTCGTTCATCGCGCCGCTGTGCGCCGGGTCCAGCGCCAGCGCCCGTTCCTGATGCTCACGGGCATCCGTCAGCTGACCGCGCGCCAGGCTCACCTTGCCGGCCAGGAAGTGCACATCGGGCTCGTTCGGGGCCAGGGCGCGGGCCCGGTCGGCCGCCTCGGCGGCGATGCCGTGCCGCTGGGCGGCCAGCGCGGCCTGCGCCATGCACACGTGCGTCTGCCAGTAGCTGGGCGCCAGCCGGCACGCCTCGTAGGCCGCCCGCAGCGCATCCGGGTAGTTGCCCAGGTGGACCAGGGCGTTGCTGGCCAGCCGGTGCGGCCACTCGTCGGCCGGATCCAGGGTCACCGCCCGGTTGGCGGCGCTGATCGCCTCGGTGTAGCGGTCCGCGCCCAGGTGCGCGCGGGCCATCAGGCACCAGGCCCGGCTGCTCTCCGGTTCGGCTGCGACGACGCGGGCCAGCAGCTCGGACGCCTCGTCGAACCGCCTGACGTCGAGCATCGCCGAAGCGCGCGCCAGCTCCTCCCGCAGCTCGATCACGGCAGCTCGATCACGGCAGCTCGAATCACGGCAACTCGATCACTGGCGCACGCTCACATCAGCTTGCGCTTGCGCAGGTACGCGGCCAGGTCGTCGTAGCTGCCGTTCTCGTTGGCGAACAGCGCCACGTTGCGGGCCGTGTCGAACCACGCGCCGAGCGACGGCTTGACCTCGGCGATCGCGGCCTCGAGATCACCGAGGCCGATCATCCGCGGCTCGCCGCGGCGGACCGAATCCATCAGCGCCCGCTCCGCGGCCGTCTCGCAGATGTACGCGATGTCGGCGCCGGAGTACCCGTCGGTCTGCTTGGCCAGCTTGGCCAGGTCGATGCCTGCCACCGGCCGGTCCTTCAGGTGGTAGCGGAACACGCCTTCGCGGGCCGTGGTGTCGGGCGGCAGCACCAGCAGGGTGCGGTCGAACCGGCCGGGCCTGCGCAGCGCGCTGTCCACGTCCCACGGGTGGTTGGTGGCCGCCAGCAGGAAGACGCCCTCGTTGTTGCCCGAGATGTCGTCCAGCTCCAGGAGCAGCTGGTTGACCGCGCTGCGCATCGGGGTATGCCGCAGCTGCGAGCGCTTCTGCCCGATCGCGTCCACCTCGTCCAGGAACAGCACGCAGGGCGCGTTGCGACGGGCGATCTCGAATAGCTCGTGGATGTTCCGCTCACTCTGCCCGACGAACATGTCGATGATGTCGGCGAATGACACCGCGATGAACCTCGCGCCGAGCTCGCCCGCCACCGCGCGGGCGATGAACGTCTTGCCGCAGCCCGGCGGCCCGTACAGCAGCAGCCCGCCGCGCAGCGACTTGCCGTAGAGCCGGCGCAGCTCCGGGTTGCGCATCGGGGCCAGGAAGGCCGCCTCCAGGCGCTGCTTCACCTCGGTCATGCCGGCCACGTCGGCGAGCGTGAGGCCGGTGTGCTCGGCGTCGTACGCGTCGGCCTCGTCGATGCCCGCCGAGGCCGAATCCGTCGCCTCCCCGTCGCCCACGAACATCGCGGGCAGCACGTCGCGCAGCTCGTCTTCGGCCTGCGACCAGTCATACTGCGGCGTCTTGCCCGGGTCCGCGTCCGCCTGGGAGGCAGGAGGCGGACCCGGGGCGGGCGACCCGGCTCGTTCGGCCGGAATAACCGGGGGATCGGCGGGCGGCGGGCCTGCGGCCCCGGCCACCCCGGGGGCGGCCCCGTGCGGGTCCCGCAGCAGGCCGAGCGCCTGCGCGTTGCCCGGGTCACGCTGCAGGACGGCGCCGAGCTGCCTGATCGCCTCGTCCCGCTGCCCGGCCTGCAGCAGCATCGTCGCCAGGTGCAGGCGAAGCGGCACGTCGTCGGGCATCGCCTCGACCGCCCTGCGCAGGCTGTCCAGCACCGTGGGTTCGGGTTCCATGCATCCGTCCGGTCCGTCGGAAGTCGTTTCGCGCTCGTTCGCTTGATCCCCTTACAGGGTAGTGCGCCCACCCGCCTTCAGGCCCATAGCCCGGTCACGCCGAACCCCAGATCGGCCAGCAGCCGCCGCAGCAGGGGCAGCGAAACCCCGAGCACGTTGCCGTGATCGCCGTCGATTCCCGTCACGAACCAGCCACCGCGGCCGTCCAGCGTGAACGCCCCGGCCACCGCGAGCGGCTCGCCGGAGGCCACGTAGGCGGCGATCTCCTGCTCCGACGGCGTGCCGAACCGCACCGTGGTCGCGGCCACCGCCGCGGTCTGCTGGCCGGTGGCCGCGTTGATCACGCAGTGCCCGGTGACCAGGGTCCCGGTCCGGCCCGACATCTCCCGCCAGCGGGCGGCCGCCTCGGCGGCCGAGGCGGGCTTGCCCAGTGCCCGCCCGTCCAGGTCGAGCAGCGAGTCACAGCCGATCACCAGCCCGTCCGCCAGCCCGGAGGCGACCGCTGCCGCCTTGGCCTGGGCGAGCCGCCCGGCCAGTTCGGCGGTGGTGCCGCCGGAGAACGCGGTCTCATCCACGCCGCTGACCATGACCTTGGGCTCGAGTCCGGCGGCGCGCAGCACCGCGAGCCTGGCCGGCGAGGCCGAGGCGAGAACAATGGCCGTCACCCTCCCCGACCCTACTGCCCCGCCCCCAGGCCCGCCCGTCCCGGGACCAGCCGCGCCACCCGGTCCCGGCATCGTCCGCGCCACCCGCCCCGGGACCACCCGCCCGGTAGGGTGCAGGCGTGATGAAGACGACCACGCTGGGCCGGGGCGGGCCGGTGGTGTCCCGCGCCGGGCTCGGCCTGATGGGCATGTCGGGCATCTACGGCCGGGCCGACGACCAGGAGAGCATCGCGACGATCCGCGCCGCCCTCGACGCCGGGATCACGCTGCTCGACACCGGTGACTTCTACGGCATGGGCCACAACGAGCTGCTGCTCAGGGACGCGCTGCGCGGGATCCGGCGGGACAGCGTGCTCATCCAGGTGAAGTTCGGCGGGCAGCGGGACCCGTCCGGCGCGTTCATCGGGCACGACGCCAGCCCGGCCGCGGTGAAGAACTCGCTGGCCTACACGCTGACCAGGCTCGGCACCGATTACGTGGACGTGTACCAGCCCGCCCGGCTCGACCCGCGGGTGCCGATCGAGGACACGGTCGGGGCGATCGCGGAGATGGTCCAGGCCGGGTTCGTCCGCTACATCGGCCTGTCCGAGATGGGGGCGCAGACCATCCGCCGGGCCCACGCCGTCCACCCTATCGCCGAGCTGCAGATCGAGTACTCGCTGATGAGCCGGGGCATCGAGGCGGAGATCCTGCCCGCCGTGCGCGAGCTCGGCATCAGCGTGACCGCCTACGGCATCTTGTCCCGCGGCCTGCTGAGCAGCGGCACCGCGCGGCTGGCCCCGGGTGACCCGCGTACCCGCTTCCCCCGGTTCTCCGGCGAGAACCACGCGCGGAACCTGGAGCTGCTCGCCGCGCTCGAGGCGATCGCCGACGCCCACGGGGTGACGGCCGCCCAGCTGGCGATCGCCTGGGTGGCCTCCCGGGGCGATGACATCATCCCGCTGATCGGGACCAAGCGCCGGGACCGGCTGGCCGAGGCGCTGAAGGCGCTCGACCTGACGCTGAGCGCGGATGACCTGGCCGCGGTCGAGGCCGCCGTGCCCTCCGATGCGGTCGCCGGGGGCCGGTACGACGCGGCCCAGCTGGCGATGCTGGACAGCGAGAGTTAGCCCTGGGTTTCAGCCACCGGCAGCTCACCGGAGGCGAGCGGCTCGATCGGCAGCTCCGGGTACAGCACCCGGTGCAGGCCCGCGGCCAGGGCGCCGCCGACCAGCGGCGCGACGATGAACAGCCAGACCTGGCTCAGCGCGGTCCCGCCGACGATGAGGGCGGGGCCGAGGCTGCGGGCCGGGTTGACCGACGTGCCGGTGATCGGGATCCCGATGAGGTGGACCACGGTGAGGCTCAGGCCGATGACGATGCCGGCGGTGGCGGCGTTCGCGGTCTTGCTCGTCACGGTGAGGATGGCGAAGACGAACAGGGCGGTCATCATGACCTCGATGAGGAAGGCGCCGCCCGCGTTGATGTGGATGTGGCTCGCGGTACCCCAGCCATTCGTCCCCAGGCCCGTCGTTGACGTGCTGTAGAGCGGGGAGCAGTTGAACGTGCCCCACAGGAGCAGGGCGCCGAGTATGCCGCCGACGAACTGGGCCGCCCAGTATCCGGCCGCCTCGGCCAGCGGGATCCGGCCGGAGAGCCAGGCGCCGATGGTGACGGCCGGGTTGACGTGGCATCCGGAGATCGGGCCGAGCACGTGGGCGAGGGCGAGCAGCACCAGGCCGAACGCGAGCGCCGTGGCCACCACCCCGGCGGCGTAACTGCTCCCCGCGACGTGGAACCCGAACGACAGGGTGGCGACGCCGACGGCGAAATAGACCAGAAGCCCCGTGCCTAGCAGTTCTGCCGCGAACTTCCGGACCATGACGCCCCCAAGGTTTATCTCCGGCAAGAAACCCTCAAGGGGACACTTTTGAACGATTCCGCACATGCTGTCAAGTGTCGCGGTCGGCGAGCCGCTCAGCTCAGGTACTCTTCGGCCAGGTCGCGGAGCCTGGCGCGGGCGCCGTCCATCACCCCCGCGGGCGCCAGGTACCGCTTGGCCATCTCGGCGATCGAGGTGTAGCTGGCGTCGCACACGTTAGGGACACGGCCAGCACCAGGAAGACCGCGATCTCGAACACCCCGAGGGCGGTGCCCAGCCGGGCCGACGTCCGGATGCCGTACCAGCCCGCCGCGAGGATGATCACCGCGCCGGCCAGTGACCACGGCCACCACGGGTTGGCCGGGTAGCCGTGGAACTCGGAGTTGATCGTGGACGCCGTGGTGAACCCGGGCTGCAGCAGCACCAGCGGCGGGATCAGCCAGCCCACCAGGACGTATGCTCAGGCGACGAGGAAACCAACGCTGGGGTGCAGGCCGCGGGCCGCGTAGGTGGCCAGCGACCCCGCGGCGGGCATAGCACCTCACGCAGGCCGATCGCGTTGCGACGCAGGCCGGGCTCGGTCCCGGCAACGGTTTTCTCTGTGGCCGCCATGGCGTCATGATCGCACGGACATTTCCCCCCGCACAGGCCTGACCTGGGAGCCTTCGGAAGATTTACCAGAACGTAGCCCTCGCGCCGTTCGCTGCACCACCAGGACCAGGACCACCAGCAGGGCCGCCGCAATTCCGTCCAGCCAGAAGTGATTGGCTGTCACCGCGACGACGAGCAGAGTGAGCACCGGGTAGGCCACGGCCAGCCAGCGCCACCGGCTCCGCGACACCGTGATGACCGCGATGGCCACGATCAGCGCCCACCCGACGTGCACCGACGGCATGGCCGAGAACTCGTCCGCGTCGAAGCCGCCCTTCCAGGCGTAGACCGACTGGCCGTAGCGGATGGCCGTGTCGACCATGCCGGTGCCCGGCAGCAGCCGCGGCGGCGCCACCGGGATCAGCTGGATGAGCAGGCTGACCCCGGTGAACAGGGCCACGGTGGTCCTGACCCGCGGATAGGACGGCCGGTGCCAGGCGTAGAGCCAGATGAGGCAGCCGCCGAGCACCGGGAAGTGCAGGACGTCGTAGTACAGGTTGCACGCCTGGACCAGCAGCGGATGGGGCAGGAACAGCCGCTGCAGGGCAGTCTCGCTGGGCAGGCGGAGGACCCGCTCGGCGTGCCACAGCCAGCGGGCCCGGGGCACCGCCCCGGCCGCGCTCATCACCGTGAAGGAACCGGCGAACTGCCACAGCGCGTACAGCCCGAACAGCAGCGCGGATTCGCCGGCCACGCCGCCCCAGAGCCCCCAGGCGCCAGCATCCCCGGCCGGGCGCCCGGCCGCCTGCCCAGCCGTGAGCCCGGCCGGCTGCCCGGCCGGATTCACAGCCGGATTCACAGCCCGGCGGCCCACCCTGATCGCCGTCGCCACGATGCCCAGGCATACGGCCGCTGCCAGCGCGTACTGCCACGAGAGCATGAGATGCGGCACAGCCGAGGCCCCCGAATCGTCAACCGATCAAATCCCGTGGAGGATCCCAGGATGATCATACGTAACCAGGAGGTAGCCTCCGCTTTGCCCCCGCCCCGTGTTGACGCGGCCCCGCGTTAACGTTTCAGTGCATGCCGTTGCGGCTGAGCCCGGAGGGGTCGGGCTCGCCCTGCGGCAGCGACACGCTGCCGGTCACGTCGGCGGCCAGCCGCACCCGGTCCCCGTCGACCAGCCTGACCTCCGAGCCGGGCAGCACCCGGTCGTCGTTGACGTAGGTGCCGTTGGTCGAGCCCTCGTCCCTGATGGAGGCGTGCCCGGCGTCGTCCACCTGGACCGTGGCATGCCGCCGCGACACGTTGTCGAAGTGGGCGAAGGCCGCGGCCACCAGCGACTCGGCCGGGTCACGGCCGAGCAGGACCGAAGTCCCGGCCGGGATGTCCACGTTGCCGGTGGGGAAGGTGATCCGCATGACGACAGGTGAGATACGGCGGCGCCGTCCGGTCGGCAGCGGATCCCCGCAGGCGGCGCAGACCACGTCCGCCGCGTCGGCCACGGGCGTGCCGCAGTTCGGGCAGAAGGCCGCGGGATCGGACCCGGCCGCAATGAACCGCTGCGAGATGGTCGGCGTCAGCACGTCGTCTTCGGGCGTGGGGCTATGCGGCAGGTTAGCGCCGCACCGGAAGCAGATCAGATCCTCCGGCTGCACCTTGACGCCGCAATCGGGGCAGCTCAGGCTGGCCATGTTCTCGCTCTCATGTTTGGGTAGTCAACCCCCGTTAGAGTACCGCCGCAGATACGAGTTTGCAGCGGGCTCTGTCACACGGGGGACTCCCCCCTCGCCCCGCTGTGTCACACGGGGCGACGACCCCTCATGACCCCCGGGATTCGCCTCCGGGCCCGGGTACTCCAAGGTGGGCTGGTGCGCCCCTGACAGATGCTTATCGCCAGGGAACTCGGGCCCGGCGCGTAGTCCCTCCGGGGGGCGGGGCTGCCATTGCGCGTAATCCCTATCAGGTAATAATAGCCATGCAATTATCATCATTATGGGTTGATTAGCCGCCGGTCAGTCCCTCCGGGTCTTCGCCGCGTCCGGCGGGGCCGGGTAGTCTGTAGCCCCATCACGGTGCCGGGTGTCACGTGACCGTTATGTCCCGTTGCGACCCGGCTGCTCGCGGGGTTGCCATCCTGGTCACCCGGCCCGGGGGCCGCCTGGCGATGATATACGAGGAGTCACAACTCGGTCACCGAATAGCGACAAGATCCACGTGATCCTGCCCCGGTGAGACCGGGCGGTAACCTGACTTCCGGAAGTTCTCGCTGGTTTACTTGCGAATGCCCCGTGGCGGCCACCCGGAAGATGATTATATGTCCTTACCCGTTTTGTAACGCGAGAGTGTGGCCTCGGCCGCTCTGTTGACCCAAGCAGCGGCGATCGTTGCGGAGGGAAAGAGGGGTGCGTATGTTGAGCGGCTCGTGCCGACTCAGCCCTGCATGCGTGCTGGTCAGGATGACCGATGCGAGGTGCGAACGTAGTGCGTAGACGATCGGTGACGAATCCGGGTCAGCCGACGACCGGGGGCGTCAACGGAGGGCAAGCCGACGGGGGAGGTCCGGGGCTCCTAGCGGGAGGAAGCATCCCGGGCGACAACCCTGCCGTGCCGGCTGCCGCCGGAACAGACACGGAGCTGCACTCGACTCCGTCATCGCCGCGCCGGCCCCCAGCCGGTCCGCAGAGCACGCCGGGCACGCCGCAGGGCCTGCCGAGCGTGCCGCCCGAGGCCAGCATGGTCCAGGTCACCCATCCCCATCCGAGAAAGCCCGCCTCGGCCAGGTCGCGGTTCGCCCTGTCCAACTGGCGCGTCCGCTGGCGGCTGGCCGCCCTGATCGCGGTCCCGACCGTGACCGCGGCGGTGCTCGGCGCGGTCGCCATCAACACGGACGTCAACAACTGGCAGCTCACCGGGCGGGTCCAGCACCTCGCGCAGCTCAACGAGGACACGGTCAAGCTCAGCCAGGCGCTGGAAGACGAGCTCAACGTGTCCGCCGCGTACGCCGCCACCCGGCCGGACAACGGCGCGCTGACCGCCCAGCTCAAGCAGGCGCGGAACGCCACCGACAACGCCGCCAACGCGGTCATCAACGATTCCTCGGGCGTCACCACCGGAGCCGGCTACCAGCAGGGCACGGTGCAGGACCTCGACGCGGTGAAGGCGAGCATCAACGACCTGACGAACGTCCGCCAGGGCGTCACCCGCTCGGAGTTCCCCGCGTCGCAGATCGTCCGGGTCTACAGCGGGAACCTGATCGCGCCCGCGAACACCTTCAGCGCCGCCATCGGCGCCGGCGCCAACGACGCCAACCTGCAGGGCAACGTCACCACGCTGGGCGCCCTGCTGCGCAACGAGAACCAGGTGGCGGTGCAGCGGGCCATCCTGTACGCGGCGCTCATGTCTCCCCAGGGGACACTCCGCTCCGAGGACCTCACCACCCTCGAGCAGGCTCACGAGCAGGCGAACGCGGACCTGGCTGACTTCAACGCCTCGACCGACACGGCCGAGCAGCAGTTCTACAGCAACACCGTCAGCGGCGCCCAGGTGGACGTGGCGTCCTCCAACGAGATCCTGGCCGAGCAGATGGCCACGACCGCGCCGTCCCAGCCGCTGTCCCGCAGTTCCCAGCTCACGCCGGGGACCTGGGACCAGGACATGACGCTCACCATCAACGACACGCGGAAAGTGGCCAACGATCTCGTCAACAAGATCACCGGCCGGGCCAACGCGCTCCGGTCCCAGGCCACCACGGACCTGCTGGTCACCAGCCTCGTGACGCTGCTGCTGCTGTTCCTGGTGGTGGTGGTCTCGACCATCGTGGCCCGCTCGCTGATCCGCCCGCTGCGCAAGCTCCGCACCGACGCGCTCGACGTGGCCGGCCACCGGCTGCCCGAGATGGTGCGCAGGCTGAGCCAGAGCGAGGGCGCCGACGAGGGCGTCGAGATCGAGCCGATCGGGGTCACCTCCACCGATGAGATCGGTGAAGTCGCGCGGGCCTTCGACCAGGTTCACCGCGAGGCGGTCCGGCTGGCGGCCGACGAGGCCATGCTGCGGGGCAACCTGAACGCCATGTTCATCAACCTGTCCCGGCGCAGCCAGTCGCTGATCGAGCGGCAGCTGTCGCTGATCGACTCGCTGGAGCAGAGCGAGCAGGACCCGGGCCGGCTGTCCAGCCTGTTCCGGCTGGACCACCTGGCCACCCGCATGCGCCGCAACTCGGAGAACCTGCTGGTCCTGGCGGGCCACGAGGTGACCAGGCGGTGGAGTCAGCCGGTGCCGCTCGTCGACGTGCTGCGCGCGGCCATCTCCGAGATCGAGCAGTACGAGCGGGTCGTCCTGAACGTGCAGCCCGGGATCGTGGTGGTCGGCCAGGCCGTCAACGACGTCGTGCACCTGGTCGCGGAGATCGTCGAGAACGCGACCACGTTCTCCCCCGAGGACACCCAGGTGTACGTGTCCGGCCAGCCATTGAGCAGCGGCGGCGTGCTGCTGGACATCACCGACAACGGCGTGGGCATCTCGGACCAGGAAATGTCGCACGCCAACTGGCGGCTGGACAACCCGCCGGTGGTCGACGTGGCGGTGTCCCGGCGGATGGGCCTGTTCGTGGTCGGCCGCCTGGCCGCCCGGCACGGGGTCAGGGTCCGGCTGCGGCACGCTCAGGCCGGCGGCCTGACCGCGCTGATCTGGCTGCCTGACACGGTGGCGGCGCCCGAGGTCGCGCCGCCGCTCGGCCGGCTCCGCCGGTTCGAGCCGGAGGACTACGGGCCTGCCGCTTCGCTGTCCGCGCCCACCGCGACCGCTCCGCCGAACGCGGCCTCGCAGGCGACCGCGGCCGCGAGGATCCCGAGGTTCTCGCCCACCGCCCCCGCCTCGCCCGCGGTGCCGCCTGCCCCCCCGGCTCCGTCCTTCAGCCCCGCTGGGAGCGCCGGTTCGCCGGCCTCCCCGGCGGCCCCGGGCGCCGGCGGACCCGGCCAGGGGAACCAGGGCGCCGAGGGCGGCACCCCGGCCGGCAACAACTGGGAGCCGGCTGGCAACGGCTGGGACCTGGGTAACGGCCCTGACGATCATGACGGGCCGTCCACCAAGGCGCTGCCCGTCCGCAACGGCAACGGCAACGCGGGAGGCGACGGCGCCCAGCCGAAGACGCCGGCGGCCGGCGGCCCGAGCAGGCTGCCCGCGTTCGGCGGGCTGGGCTCCCAGGGCCCGCAGGTCCCCATCGGCAGCCAGAACGTCCACGGCAGCGACGGGCCGAGCGCGGCCGACGCGGCCGGCACGACGAACGGCGCGCCCGCGGGCGGCTCGAACGGTTCAGCGCGCGGCGGCGCGGCCGACGGCCAGGTGACAGTGCCGCCCGCCGGCCAGGAGCAGCGGCTGCCCATCTTCGACTCGCTGGAGTCCGATTGGTTCCGGCGGAGCGGGAAGACGCTCACCACCACGACCCGGCCCCAGGGCGCGCAGCCCGCCGGGCAGGGCTCCTGGACCTCGCCCGCCGACGAAGGCTGGCGCGCGGCCCAGGTGGTGGCCTCGCCCGCGGCGGGAGAAACTACCCAGGCGGGGCTGCCGAGGCGGGTGCCGAGGGCTAACCTCGTGCCAGGCTCTGTCGGCGGCGCCGGCGGTCCCGGAAGTAACGAAGCAGAAGCAGAAGCGCCCATCAGGTCGCCGGATGCGGCCCGTTCTCGCATGGCCAGCTTCCAGCGAGGCGTGCGCGACGGTCGCGCCGCCGCACCCCAGATCGAGGAGCCGTAGGACCCGATGAAAGCTCAAGGCCCAGGCACAGCGACACGAGGAGGAACCTGTATGGACGGGCGACGGAAGGAGTGCGGATGAGCACGCCAGGGCGCCCTGCGCAGGACCTTAACTGGCTGATCACCAACTTCGTGGAGCGGGTGCCCGACGTGGCTCACGCGGTGGTGGTGTCCTCGGACGGCCTGCCGCTGGCGTTCAGCGCCGGTTTCCCGCAGGAGCGGGCCGATCAGCTGGCGGCGGTGACCTCAGGGCTGACCAGCCTGACCCAGGGCGCGTCGCGGGTGTTCGAGGGCGGCGCGGTGGTGCAGACTGTGGTGGAGATGCAGCGGGGTGTGCTGGTGATCATGGCGATCAGCAACGGCTCTAGCCTTGCTGTACTCGCTGCGTCTACCTGTGATCTCGGGCTCGTGGCCTATGAGATGACTCTGCTAGTTGAGCGGGCCGGCCGGGTTCTTACTCCCGCTACCCGCGGCGTCATGCAAGCAGCCATCCCGGGTGATGGACGACGGTGACCGGAGGTATCAGTGGCGGGCCAAGGGCGAGGTGACAACCAGTCGCCGTTCGTGGGCTTGCCCGGTTCCTGGCAGGGCCGGGCCGGCCTGTGGGATGAGGGGCCGGGACCAGGGCGTTCTGGGTTTGGCTTTTCGACTGAGGAAGATGGTGCGACAAGGCTCGTCCGGCCGTATACGGTTACCGGTGGCCGGACGCAGCCGAGGTACCAGCTCGCCATTGAGGCACTGGTCACGGCGACCGTTCTCGAACCGCGAGACCTATCGGTGCTGGCGCCAGAATGCCAGGCCATCCTGCAGTTCTGCCGGGACTGGAGGTCGGTGGCCGAAGTTTCGGCGGTGCTTCGGTTGCCGCTAGGCGTGGCCAGGATTCTCATCGCGGACATGGGAGCGGACGGGCTTGTCCGCATCCACCAGCGCGATGATTCTGAGGGCCGTCCGGACCTCAATTTGCTCGAAAGGGTGCTTAGTGGACTCCGTAAGATCTAGCGTCGCCCAGCCCAGGTCCGACGCATCCGCCATGACGTCGGTGAAGATCGTGGTGGCTGGTGGATTCGGTGTAGGCAAGACGACATTCGTGGGCTCGGTGTCGGAGATCACCCCGCTGACGACCGAAGCGGTCATGACGGTAGCCAGCACGGATGTCGATGACTTGTCGCACGTGCCGGACAAGTCGACGACGACGGTGGCGATGGACTTCGGGCGGATCACGCTGGACAAGGACCTCGTCCTTTACATGTTCGGGACACCGGGCCAGCACCGGTTCTGGTTCATGTGGGATGACCTGATCCAGGGTGCGATCGGCGCGGTCGTCCTGGTGGACACCCGCCGCCTGGCCGACTCGTTCCCTGCGGTGGACTACTTCGAGGCGTCCGGCCTGCCGTTCGTGATCGGCATCAACGGGTTCCACGGGCAGTTCCCGCACCGGTCGCGGGACGTGAGCGAGGCGCTGGCGATCTCGCCGGACGTGCCGGTGATCCCGTGCGACGCGCGGAACCGGGAGTCGACCAAGGCGACCCTGGTCACCCTGGTCGAGCACGCCATGTCGATGCAGACGGCGGGACGGTTCTGATACGTGGCCGCTGGTTACTACACGACCAGCACCGCTTTTCTCGAGGCCCTGGCCGAGGCCGGGGTCAGCTATATCTTCGCCAACCTCGGCAGCGACCACCCGGGCCTGATCGAGGCGTTCGCACAGGCTAGGGCCGAGGGTCGCGAGGAGGACTTCCCGCGGCTCGTGGTGTGCCCGCACGAGACCGTGGCGCTGTCGGCGGCGCACGCCTACGCGATGGTGACCGGCGAGCCGCAGGCCGTGATCGTCCACGTCGACGTGGGCACGCAGAACCTCAGCGGCGCGGTGAGCAACGCGATGCGCGGCCGGGTTCCGGTCCTGATCTTCGCGGGCGCGGCCCCGTTCACCCTCGAGGGCGAGCTGCCCGGCGGGCGCAACGAGTTCATCCACTGGATCCAGGACGTCCGCGATCAGCGCGGCATCCTGCGCGACTACGTCAAGTACGACAACGAGATCCGCACCGGCCGCAACGTGAAGCAGCTCGTGCAGCGCGCCCTGCAGATCGCCCGCAGTGAGCCCGCGGGCCCGGTGTACCTGATCGCCCCGCGTGAGGTGATGGAAGAGCCGCTGCAGCCGTACACCGCCGGCCGGGCGGCCTTCAGCCCGGTCGCGCCCGTCGCGCTGGCCGGCGAGGTGACCGCCGAGATCGCGACCGCCCTGGCCGGCGCGCAGCGCCCGCTGGTCGTCACGTCCTACCTGGGCCGGGACCTGGCCGCGGTGCCGAAGCTCGTCGAGCTGTGCGAGCTGCTGGCCATCGGAGTGCTCGAGTCGATGGCCTACCACGTGAACTTCCCCGCCGATCATGAGCTGCACGCCGGCTTCCAGTACCACACCGTGACGCAGAATCCGGTGCTGGCGCAGGCCGACGTGATCCTGGCCATCGACAGCGACGTGCCGTGGATCACCGCGGTGAACCGGCCCTCCGCCGGGGCCGCGATCTACTGCGTCGACGTCGACCCGCTCAAGGCCCAG
>Ga0335069_10001340_pt1 | contig 39851 bp, 66 predicted proteins | sample Lox_Sample_11_FD_206714 | JGI IMG/M metagenome (GOLD analysis project Ga0335069, IMG submission 206714) | Soil microbial communities from Loxahatchee National Wildlife Refuge, Florida, United States - Lox_Sample_1.1 | ecosystem: Environmental > Terrestrial > Soil > Wetlands | place: USA...
TGGTATGGCAACACGGCAATGTATCATTTTGTATACAACCTCAATTGATTCCTGCGGTCATGCAGAACACCCGATGTAGCACCGAGTCAACCAGCACAACCCCGATGAGGTACTTTGCCCTACGATGCGCGCAGTCAAGCACGTTCTGCAGGTGACGTGTCATTTCACGTCCAGAGACCGAAAAGTCCCGCCACGGCCCGATTTCAGCGTCCTGGGGCAGTTCCTCAAGCATCCTTGGCCTCCTCGCGCATCTTCCTCCACCGCTCCGCGGCACTCTCCGCCTCCCCACCCTGCCCCGGGGCTCCCTTGAGCGTATTCGTGGGCACCCAGCCGCCGTAGGGCTCGAAAACGATGACTTCCCGCTCGCTGGTGGCCTGCTCCCCCCACTTGTCGGGATGGATGCGACCGGCAATCTGTAGAGTACGCTGGATCCTCATGTCACGGGACCGGACGCGCTCAAACGGCTTCAAGTCGGCCTCCTGGTCGAGACTCATGGTCAGTTCGAGGGTTCTCTGAGCCTCGGAGTCAACCGCGAAGGCGTAGGCACGCTCGCAAGTCTCCTTGAACTCCGGACGCTCCCGGGCAGCCTGGAAAAGCGTCTGACGGCTCGGAAGGACAACCGTTCTCCTTCCCGGGCGGTTCGTATTTGTCTGTTTTCTCTGTTTCTGGCCTTCTTCGATGATCTTGGAGAATGACCAACCCTGAGACTGCAGCTCGATTACCCTCTCCATCCAGGGTTCGAAGACTGTTTCCACCTCCCCCATGCGCCGGGATACATCGGCGACCTCCCGGGCCTCTTTCTCGCGGTCGGGAAGGCCGGTCGTCACGTTCTTGTTGCGCTTGGTCAGCTTGGAGTCTTTGGAACCTTGTCCGTGAGCCTTCTTCTGCGGTCCCTGCGGGGTTTTGGGAGTCTCAGCCATACTAAGCTACCCTCCGGCAAGAAGTTACCACACTTTCGGGGTCTGTGCCACTACTACACAAGCGATAGGTATCTGCCTGTACGATTTCTCGATTATTTCTCGCCATAGCACTTGACATATTCCGTAGATTTATTAGTATGGTGCCATGGAGGCAAGAGAGATGAAGAGAGTAAAGCGATACGTGATCCAGCGAATCAAGGACGGGAAGTACCAGGACGATTTCGGCAAGTACTGGAAAAACCTCGACAAGGCGTGGATCTGCCACACGCGCAGCGACGCCATGGACTTCTGCGAGTTCGAGTATGACCGCGTGGTCATAGTCTACGTGACCATTTCCCTTGACAAGGAGTAGAACATGAAGCGCCACGAGATAGCGGCCATCATTGGTGCCTACTCCCGCCAGGGGGTAAGCGCCCAGCAGGTTCCCGGCGGATTCATGGTCAGCGCCGGGGAATGGGAAGAAGGGATCATGCAGTACCGCACGATCAACGAAGCGCGCCGGGACACGGGTGTGGACTACACGAAGGCCCCGGTTCGCCGGGTTCACTACACGCTGGCGTAAAGGGGGAGAGTCATGGCAAACGAACGTAAAATGGCGCTGCGAAGAATAGCAATCAAGAGACAACTTCGGCAGTGGGGCGTCCAGATTCCCTCTGAGATCATGTTTGACATCCACGCTCTTCGTGCGCTTCGCAATGGGCAGGACATCGTGAGAATCATCCCCCTTCCCCTTCCCGGTACTCACTACTTCGGGAAAAGGTGGTAGACCATGAGCATGATCGGAAGCGGCCTGAAGACATGGAAGGTGCGAAAGCACAATTTCTCTTACGACGCCTACCACGCCGAAACAAAGCCGACGCCCAAAGAGGACGCGGCAATCATCCGCGCACGCAAACGCCGCCACGACATCGCCCATGCGGCCGGTCAGGACGCAGGAAACAGAAGCATGAAAGCGGCCGGACGCATCGCATGGAACTCGGATGACTGGAATGTCGCTTGCGCCGAGGAAGCACGGTTGCTCGGACTCTGACACACCGCGCAAATGGAGAGAGACCCGGGGGCGCTTTACCTCGGGTCTCTCTTTTTGTCCGGGGTACTTCAAAAGGCTACCGACACCGACGGGGTCAACGACCTCGCTTGCCCGTTGCGGGACTTCCCCGCACACCACGCCCCCGGAAGATACGGCGCTCGACGTATGCGCGGGGTGTACCTCTTCACTCGCGTCTCGCGTAAAGCACCCCTTGGTACCATCGAGCACCATGTCAGCAGTGTATCACGCCGGAGCGTCGGGTGCAACAGTTTTCATGTCTTCCTGTTCCCACCTTCCGCACCCCTGGCCCGGCTTCGTGCTCGGCCAGACGGACAGGAAAACAGGCTGCGCCTGCTGAACAGCGGGGCGAGCTCCTGCATTCTGAATGATGCGCTTCTCCATCTCGCTCACCGGGGGCGGTGCGCTCATCACCACCATTACGGTCGGCGGCCCCCACCGGCATTGCCCCATCGACTCCGGGGTATCCTTCTCCGGCATCATCCAGAACCGACACGACGCACACAACTTTTCAGACACTAGATACACCTCCTTATGTCCCTCAGAAACCGCAGCGCCCACAGGCGGTCCGCTATCCACGCGCACAGGACGCGAACGACCTGTACCAGCTTCGCCACGATGATCAGGGCGACGATAACTCCGATCCCGATACCCAAGGTGATCCCCAAACGCTCCAGAGCGTACAGCAACACGTCACACCTCCTCGATTTCGAAGTCTATGCGGGACTGCCCGCGCAGAGACCGGCCAACACGCTCCACGACCCAGCGGTCAATCTGGTTGTCGTCGTTAATGGCGCCCGAAAGCTGGATGGCATCTCCCGCGGCCTTGATTATAGCAGACGTGTCCATGCGTGGGGGGAGATCAACGCGAAGCTTCACGGAAACCCTCGATGTACCGAATAACTCTCCGAGCTCGCGGTCTCGCGTGATCACCATGGCCATCGTCTCCTTGAAATAGACGTACTCCTTGTTCGCAAAGAAGCGCCCTCCCTTGCCGTGGGAAAGGCGGTCGTTGTCCGACACCGCGGTACCGCTCCAGGTAGCGCGGATCACTGCTTGTCTCCCTGCAGGAAGTGTTCGGCAATCACCGTGAGGCTCTTGAAGGCGGGCATCATCGCGGCGTCACGGTCTTCGAGGTACTTGATGCGTACCGCCTGAGCTATGATGCGACGCTCCAGGCGTTCGCGTACCTCCTGGCCGATCACGTTGGGCATCCTCTCAACGTCGTGGGTCCAACGCTTGTTTGACTCGTGACGACCCCAGGCGAAAAACGCCCAGCACAGAACCGATACGAACAGAAGGATAATGAGAAACGCGCCGAATGCCGGGGCGTGGTACGAAAGGAACTGGAAAAGCTGGTCGAACATCATCCCTACTTCCCCCCTTGTGCCCGGCCCTCGGCCTGTCGGTACATGCGCTTGAAGTGCTGTAGTGGTCTGCGCTCGACAAGGCCGTAGTCATGTACTCCGTCGTAAACAAGGCGATACTCGCGGTTGTACCACTTCCGCCGAATCCACCACTTGCGCAACCAATTGCTCATGTCCCTGCGCTCCTGTCTTCCACGACGGGGCCGCACCACGCCATATCCCGGTCCGGTCTGGGGTGTTTGCGTACTCCATCCGGCATGACAACCCCTCCATACCCGATTGACCACCAATCGCAGGTCTTGCATCTCCACCGCCTCGCTGCCTCGGGAGGGGAGGGGAACCATCGGTGCTCACTGGCAAAAGTTCCCGCCCCCAGAGCTTTCGCCGCATATTCCGCCTGATCTCGTGTTGCGTACCTGACAGCCTTTAGACTGTCTGAAGTCCAACCGGTTCCGGTCCACCAAGCTGGTCCTGAATCCGCAGTTTCGACAAGCCAGGCCGTCTCATCTTTGTGGCATGGGCAGTTGCATCTTTCACCTTCGACGTGGCTTCCCTCACAGTAATATGGACACCCGATCTGACCGGCGGGGGCGGGCGTCTCGTCGGGGTAGCGGCGGAGGGCTTCGGCTTTCGCATGGTCAATTGCCGTGGCCCCTACCTTCGACACAAACGGAATGCCTTCTCTGGCCGCCATGTATCCCGCCATAAACGCATCACGCTCTTTCTGGCTCATGGAAGTCCTCCCCACTGTTCCGCCATGGCGGCGGCGATTCCTGAAAAAGTTACCGACTTCAACGACCGACCGTTCGGATTTCGCTTGTCGCTCCAGAAGTCCAGCTTCTTGTATGGCGGACCGATCATCTTGGTGGGTACGAGCTTCGGGAGACCCTTCAGCCAAAGGCAAGTGTCCTTTCGGTAATCGTGACCGAACATGAATGGATGGACGATCTGGTCTGGCTTGCGGTACCTGGTAGACATCACGCCGATGGGATTCTCGACGGCTATCCTCGGAATCGGAGCATTGATGAACGCCATGAAAAACTCGGTGGCCTTCTCGCGGTTCCCGCGCCAATCAAGATCGGACCGTCGATTCAACCAGTTGTTGCCGCCGACGCACAGATACTTGCACGGGGGGTGGGCAATCATGAGGTCCCATCCATCTCCGAGAACATTGAGCACGTCGCCCTGTATATGATGGCCCGGCGTGTCACTCGGGAGGATGTCGCAGGACCAGGCATCGTGTCCCCTCGCTGCGAAGGAATCGCGGACCCTCCCGCTGAACTCACAGGCAACGAGCACTTTCATCCCTTCGTCTCCTTTGGCGGCTGGGCGTGCGAATCCAGAAACGCCGTGATCTTGTCCTGACACGCCTTGCAGATGACCAGCGACGGAGGGGCAGGCGGAACCCCGCACCCATTTGCGCAGAGCTTCAACGGCTTCACTTCGTCTCCTTTAGGGCGGCGTTGGCCTTGTCCAGCGATGCGCGATACTCCCTGCATCCCTTTGTATGTGACGCTGGCGTTCGGTCTCGCTCAGGTGGAATGCAGAAGCACGGCCGTCCGTCATCGCTCATTGGGACGAAGTGATAGAGCTTGCTGTGAAGGTCTCGAAGTAGTTCCCTCAGCCCCGTCCCCTCGGCAGGCTCGGGCGGGGTGGACTTGGCCGTGTAGGGCGGTGTCCCATACTCAACAGCAGGATCGAGCGGGGTGGAGTGCGCTGATTCAATCTCTTTTGTGAGTCGCCAAGGATCGGGATCGGGCGGGTGGGCGGCGAGGACGGAACGTAGTTCATAAGCAAACACGCTATCGCCATCCATCGCGTCTTCCCAGAACTTCGCCAGCGCCTCCAGATCTTCGCGCAGTTCCTTGTCAGCCATGGATCACCTCCTCAATGCGGGCGAGCAGGGCGCGGGCCGTTCTGACGTCGCCAAGGAGAAGCAATGTAGCGTTGGACTGCCACAAAATATGATAGTTCTTTCTGTGTGCGAAATGCTCTATATCGATATTCGCAAGACGTGAAAGAGCGTTCCGTGCCTCTCGCAGAAGCGCCTCGGCCGCTTTCGATTTTTCCCACCAATAGGTTTCCGCGATGGATGCCAGCCGAAGCTTTTCCTTCGCCTGGTCTCGCTCCTTCTCGCTGGCGGAGAGGTCGGCGAGCATCCGCAATTCCATGTCATCGGGACGACTCACCTTGGCGAGCGAACGTATGTACTTCTCCCAATCACTTGCCGTCATTCTTTCTCTCCTCGTCGAACAAAGCCGAAAGGATACGGTCGGCGTGTCCGTAGGCATCGTCAACCGGAATCTCTCCGTGGTATCCCCAATAGTTCATAAAGTAGATCGCCAGCTTCTCACGGCCCTCGGTGCGCAGACGGTCCTTAATTTCTTGGATGCCATCCTCATAGGCTTGTATCACAGCATGGGTATTGTCTGTTACAAGCACCTCTTTCTCCTTGGCCTTTTCCACGGAAGAATGACGACGACGCGAAAAGTTCCCTCCCAGACGAACTGAAGACAGAGGATGCAGAACATCGCCGCAGCTCCGAAGCAGGCACCGATCCAAAACGAAATCATCACCATTTCATCCTCCTTGGCTGGGAAGGTCCCTTCACGCTACTTGGAAAATCGCCGGACCATCTTGATGATCTTCCTCGCTTCGGTTTCCCACAGATCCTGGCAAGGGCAGTCATCCCATGGACGCGGCGAGTCGCTGTAGCCAAACAGATACTTGGCAACCTTCTTCTCAAGAGCCTTCTCCGTCATAGTCTTCTCCTTGCTGAGAACATCACTTCCCGCTATTGCGCGCCGCAGAACACACCTCGCAATAATCCTTGCCATTGCGATATGTCCATCCTGCCTTTTTGGCATGCTGTCTATGCTCCTTGGCGTCCCGATAGTGATCGTCAACGCCATAGGTTTCCCCGCAATCCTCTCCATCGCAAACAAGAAACCTTTCGATCATCATGCTCATGCCTGTATTCTCCGGTCACGCTACCGGGTCATCGTCGGCGTAGTCGTCTTCATAGTCGTAGTCGTAGTTGAACTGCGCCTCCCAGTTCTCATCGTCGTGCTGCTTGAGCATGGCGACCTCGTTGATGGTCCGCTCGCCTTCGGGCTTCTTCTCGATCTCTGCTATCTGCCGCAGGAACCGTTCTCGTTCGTATTGTCCCTGCGCTCGGAGCTCGGCCATCTTCTTTGACTTCTTGTATTGGCGCACCGCTTCGTCGGCGAGGCGCTGCGCTTTCTTGCGGAGGTCATTCACCTCATCGAGACTCAGGCTATTGTCGCTCGACAATGCGATCTCGAAATGGCTGTAGTCGTAGCTCAGCATGATCTTGACCGATGCGTTCATCCTCTTTTCTCCTCTCTCTTTCGACCTGTATCTCTCGTTACCACTACACGGCGGATTTCATCGTTCGATCGAACATGACTATTGAACCCGCCACGGCCACGTTGAATGAATTGGTACGGATGCTCGGTAGTGAAAGATGCAAAGGACACTGAGCGAGATATTGAGCCGGGATTCCGTGATCTTCCGCCCCGAGCAAGTAGACGGCCCTCTCTGGATGTACGAACGTCGAAATGTCTCTCCCGCCCATCTCAACCGCGACGATGGGACAACTGTATGGGATGTGCTCCTTGAAGTCGTCCCAATCCTTGAAGGTGAGAAGGGGAACGTGACGCCAGGTCTGGAGCGTGTCGCTTGCCTGTTTCGAGTAGCGGCACCCGATGGTGAAGATGAACTCGGCTCCGAGCTGGTAGGCTGATCGCCAAAGCGTCCCGAGATTACTCGGCGTCTTGTTGTGGAAAATCCCGATTCCGAAGTATCCCCTCACTTCATTGCCCCTTGCTGATATCCCTGCTTCACGGCTTCTCACCGACTACTTCCTGAACCGCCGGTCCTTGGACTTCTTCAAAGCCTTCTGGATCTCGTAGGCCAACTTCTCCGCCTCCAGGCTGTCGGGGTTCAGCTGCGCCCGCGAGTTGCACCGACCGGCGTGCGTGCCGCGGAAGTTCAGCGGATGGTTGATGACCTCCTGGCCCCACAGCTTCACGGTCCACTTTCGGTCAGGGATCCGGTGCGCGGCCTCCATGGCCGTGATGGACACAGGCTCCCCACAGGAAAAACACCGGCCGCTCTGCATGGAGAACAGGCGAAACTTTAAGGCCCGGATCTTCTCGGTGACAAGCTCTGACTTGCTCATTCTTCCTTCCCTTCCACGAGCACGATTCCCTCCTCAGCCGCCACACGATGACACCACTCGATCCCTGCGGCCTCGACGACCGTGCTCACCGTAGATTCACTCACCGGCCTGACCTTCACGGTCCTTCCGAACCTTCGCTCTTCCACGGGCCACTCGGGAACGGAGTCCTTCATCACCAGTTTCATCTCCGCCAGGTCGTACCCAAAGTGCAGGGCAAGCTGCTGCAGGTGACCATGAAGGTGAGCGGACTGCGATCCTGGACCAAACGTGCGCGGCTTGCTGGGCCTGTCCACCGAAACACGGATGAATCCGTTGTGCACCTTCACGCACCGATCACAGATCACCCTCACCGTATCACGGAAGGCGGGGGGGATAATGAGCAGGAGCTCACCGTCACTTGTCATCCCCTCCACCACGGCGTTCGGAATTGTCACGCAGCGGCCTTTCTCAGAAGACCCGACACCTCGTACAGCTCGCGGCACGCTTTAAACCGACGCTCCTGCAGGTCGACGTTCTCCATCTCCTTCCACTCGAAACCCTCTGACGGATCACGGCCAAGACGAAGTATCCCCGCCTTCTTCACGTCGTACCCGTTCTCGTGAGCGAGCATCCAGTACCCGGCGACCTGTGCGTACTGGTCTTCGTAGATGGCCTTGGAAGTCTTGATGTCGGCCAGCGTCAGCACACCGTCAAGGATAATGATTAGGTCCAGCTTCCCTCCGTAGCGCATGGTCTCACTCACCAGGTCCTTTTCCACGGCGACGACCTCAATATCGTGCTGAGACCGCCACTCATGGTACTTCACCAAGGATGTCTCGGCGCGGTCCCTATCTATCGCGTCGAACTCCGCGACGTAGGGGAGGTATCTTTCCATTCCCTGTATGTCGCACTCGGCGAGGTAGTGGGCCAGAGTCCCGGCCTTGGCCAGCTCGTCAACATATGTGGCGGTGTTGATGTGACGAAGACCCATGATGTTGTTCCAGCGCTCAAGAGCCTCTTTCCTCATCACGCCGGTGATCGTGGTACAGGACGGGACTCGCGTCCCGTCTTTCAACTTGTAGACCGACCTTTCGTTCTTCGGTGTGAAAATCACGCGGCACCTCCGGCGGGAACACTGGTCATCCGCTTCACCGTGTCCAGCAGAGCCTTCAACGCATCGCAATTCCCCTGGTCGAGATTGCTGTCTGCGGAGTCGCGGAACCGCTGCGCCACCTTTGGCGGGATCTTGTCCAGCAGTGGGAGAATGGCGTCGTACAGCTTCCGGCAGTCGGCGGGCGTTGACTCGGCTAGCCCCTCCTTGCTACCGTGGCCGACCTCGAACACCGTCTCCACCGGCTCGTCGCTGTACTCCTTGCGCCTGCTGTGCTTCTTCGCCGCTCCCGTTGCCTGAGCATCGTCGTCATCCTCGGCGGTCATTATCCCGAATGCGTTGTTGAAGGCGTACCGCTTGGCGTAGGTCAACGCGCTTGCCACCTTCTGGGCCGCGTTCATGTAGGCGTCGTGGTCAATCGGGACCGCGAAGCGAGTCTGTTCCTCGTGGCCGTCCACGTGGTGAGCGATGCAGATTGCCGCCACTTCCTTGTCAGTCTGCTCGGTCTTGATGGTGTAGCTCAGGCCATTGGCCTCCAGGGGAACCTTCACCGTCTCCACGATGTCCTCAAGGGCTGCGAAGCTGTAGCGGTACTTCCCGTGCTTGTCGTACACGTCGTGCGTCTTGGAAACAGCGGGGCACACGCTCTGGAACCTCGACAGAGCCTTGAAAAACTGCTCCTTCGCCCACGCCGCTTTCTGCTTCTCCACCATCGCCAGAAGCCGCTCCATGGTCTCCACGGGCAGGCTTTTGTCGATTGCGCGGGCAACCAAGGTCTGAAAGTCGATCTTGGCGTCCGCGGTCTGCGGAACCTGAACAGGCAGGCCGGTCGTCTCCTTCTTCACCAGTGCGGTCCCCTTCCGCACAGCAGCCTTCTTGGTACTCACTCCTTGCCTCCTTGATCCCCGTAGAATGCACGCTTTGCTTCACGGACCTGACGAGCGGCTGATTCCTTGCATCTCGCGCACAGTTGCTCGCGTCCGTAGTCCTGCTCCTCGTCCCATTTCGAGAACTCAAGACCGCAGACCTTGCACTTCATCGCGCCCCCTCCTCTCGGTCCTCACGGTCCCGAATCCTCTCGTCAGCCCGCTCCTGCATACGGTCAAGCTGGCAGTAGATGCAGTCGCAGTCCGGCTCGTGTTCCTCGTCCTCCATTTGGTCACTCACCGGTGGATGTCCTCCCGGTAGTCGTGGCCCATCAGGTCGGGCTCGGGGGGCTCGGGGATTTCGTTCTCCACAACCACCTTCAATCCCGCCAGGATCTGCCGAGCGTTGTTCAGGTTGTGCTGGACGTTGCCGATGTGGTACACGCCGCTTTCAAGCTGGTCGTCCACCGTGGAAAGCAACCCCTCGGCGCGTTCCAGAGCCTTGATGATGTCGGAGTGGTTCACTTCACGATCCTTTCCAGAAGCGCGGTGTCACCGGCGCCCACCTTCGCCACCAGCCGACGAATCACCTCGGTCATGCTCACCCGCTTCATCGCGCACGCGGCCTTGAATCCGCTGATGTCCGCGTTCAAGTTCAGGTTGATGACCTTCACCACGCCCTCTTTCATTTTCCCGCTCACCGTCTCACCTCCTTTGATCATACAGGAATTATACCACGTCTACGAAATATTGCAAGAACTATTTTTCACAATTCCACTTCCCTGTCGCCAGTGGCAGCATCCTTCCCCGACTTCTTTGCAGACCTCTTTTTCTGTGGTCGCTCAGTAGGACGAGGGAGAAAGGGACGGCAAGCATCGCAGAAGTCTCCTATGACAACCCTTCCACACCCCGGCGCATATCCCGCCAGAAGGAAAAGTTTCTCGTTGTGCTTATAGACCTGGCCGTCGTGAAGCCAAAGGTTATCCTGATCCACCGGCTTGAAAACAGGAACCTTCTCGCACCATTTCATCTTCGAAGGATCTCCCTCTATTCTGCAGGAGTGACAGAACACCCTTCCCTCTGTACGTTCAAACCGAGGGCTCTTGCAGTTTGGGCACAACTCTTTCCCTTCCAGATCAACGGGCTTCACCGGAAGAAGTTCGCCAGCACGATATACCGCGCTCACTTTGCCCTCCTTGCAAAAGTTGTACTCCTCTCCTGGGACCTAGAAAGCCAAGAGGTTATGAATCGATTGAAGTCCTTTTTCTTCGGGTGTGCCGACAACCATGCTTTCATGTGAAAAAGTTCCTTCTTTACGTCCACTCCTTCGTAGCACTCCTCCCAAAACTCGATATCAGACTCCGTGAGCTTCCAGACTTTTTTCTCATAGTCGTAGACCGCTTTTCGAGGCTGGACCGGAGGATGCGAAGCATCGTCCGGGACAACCGGAGTACTCTCCGGTATCTCTTTGTCATTGGTACTTGTAAGAGTGTTCATTGTAGGGTCAACCCCGGTTGAGGGGGTCCCCTCAACGCCGGTAGAGGGGGGGGTCAACCCCGGTTGAGGGGGGTAGGGTATCTGGAGCTCGTAGGTGTTGGATGAACGATCGGACTTCTGAACCTGTAGCCACCCTCTTTTCTCTAGCTCCCGGCACCAGTTCCTTATGGACTGTTCCGAACATCCCAAGGCTTTCGCCATCGTTGGCACAGAAGGCCAGCACACATCGTCCTGTCCAGTGTAGGCAGCAAGAAGGGCGTAGAGAGCCTTGACCTCGATTTTCAGGGTAGGGTCACATAGAACCTTCTTAAAGACGATTCCATAGCCCTTCGGATACCTCATTCCTTGACCTCTGAGGCCCCGTGCAGTACTGCACCGCGTCTTTCTGCAGGGTTTCGGGCAATCATCTGGTAAACGGCATCCCGAACGAAATGGCCCATCTTGTGCCACCTCTTTTTCTGTGCCACGTAGTCGCAGACTTCCTTGTATTCTTCATCGGTCAGGGTGCATCGGATCTCGGGCATAAAAAAGAGCCTCCTGCCGGGTGGCGTGCCAATTTGAGTCCTGGGAGTACAACTCAAACCGGCCCCGGCATGAGGCCCCTACTCCGCAGTTACGACGCCGCGCCAACGGCAAGAAGAAGGGTATCAGAAGAAACGTATCACGTCAACCCCGTTGACACCTGTGGATAACTTGTGTATAGATTGGACATCCTGTAGCGCCCACCGAGGCGGGGCCAGGAGAGGGGCGGCGAATCCCGGGCAGGGAGATTGAGCCGCCCTTCGTCATTTCCGGGGAAAAAGTGGCCGGTCGTTCAAAGGAGGCGAGGAACCGACCGGCCGGAAAACGCCCACCGGCCCGGGTGAAGGCTGAACCCAATGCCAATGGACGTGGCGGCCGAACTCACCAGACCTTGAGAGCCCGCCCGCCTTCGTATACTGCGACCACCCCAAGTCCCACCCCGAGGGTGATGCACCCGATTCGTAGCACACTGTTCTGTGCCTCCAGCGCCTTCGCGTCAACCTGGGCTTTTTGCAAGTCCTTTTTGATTTGGGTGGTAGAGTCGATAGAGAGCTTCAAATCCTGTTGCAATTGCGTCGACTTGCTTTCCAAGGTCGACTCCAGCGCTTGCGATATTGCCAAGGATGCCGTCAATGATGCGTTGTCCGCTTGCAATGTCCCGCTGCTGTTTTGCAATGACAGCATCGTCGCTTGCAAGGAGTCGATTTGACTTGTCAAGCTGTCCTGATAGGCTTTGAAGTTTGCCGGCAAGGTCGTGATTAGCGGCAACAGCGTCTGCCAGAGAGGTTCGGAGAGAGTCGGCGGAATCACTGGCGGATTTGAGGTCAGCGTTGAGCTTTGCCCCTGAACCGTGAGCGACCCACAGCACAATCCCACCGCACAGAACAGCACCAGCAAGGAACGCCGCCGCATACCCTATCCAGCCTTTCATTTCATCCACCTCCCCATTACAAACCCGATGAGGTAGACCACCAGCATGATCAGAAGGGCCTCCCCTATGTCGATGGGAAGGCCGTTCACTTCTTCATCCAGTCGAAGGTCGTCACGCCGATCAGGATGGCCCCGAGTCCTACCACGAGGGCCACAACGTAGTCACTGTACGCGTGAGCCCACGCCGCCACCAGTCCGTCAAGGATCAGGAGGCACCCGAAGATCCTCCTGGACGAAGCGCTGCCATCGGGATTCTGGAAAAGGTCCATCAGGTTTTCGTGACTGCCGAGATGACTGCCAGGACCACCGCGGTGATTCCGCAGCCCAACGCCCCCAGCTTGTCACCGATGATGAGCTGCCGGATCCCGACCACTGCAGCTCCCACGGCAATCAGGCGCTTGTGGCTAAACTTTCCGTTGCGGGGATCATCGAGGAAGTCGAGGAAGTGAAGCAGGTACTCCCACCACTTCATCGCGGTGGAAGCAATGGCCTTCGCGTCCTTGACCACGGCGGCCTCCGTAGGCCCGATGATACTCTCCAGGTCAGTTCCGATGGCCTTCGCCGCGGACCTCGCCTTCTCCAGAGCTCCACGTGTCACAGACTCAAACTCATCGTATATGGCCTTCTCGGCCTCGGTCAAACCCGCAAGTCCTGCCATGCCTTCACCTCCTAGTAGACCTTCTTCGACTGCTTTCCGAAATAGTGCTCGATGGGAATGTCTTTGTCCGTTATTCGAGCCTGCTGCTTGAACGGCTGCTCTCGGGTGAGGTCGTTGTTCCCGTCGTTGACACTGGCAATCTTGTACCACTCTCGAAAATGGCGTTCACACAGGAAAATCCTTTTCCCGTTCGCCCACGCAAAGTTCAGTCCTTCGCGCGAAGAACATTTCTGACAGAAGTCCTTCGATGATGGATTGAACCTCGCGTCCCCTGGAACCTGTAGTCTTACCAACATGCCTTCATCCTAACATAAAAAGGGGGAGTTTTCACTCCCCCTCGTTTTCGTTCAGAGACTAGGCGCGAGACACGTTGTACGCCAGGTCGATCGCGTACAAAGCCGTGGAGGTCGAAACCTGAGTGGTCAGCGACAGCGCGCTGTTCGGGCCGACGATGAGATCCCCGTCGTACTCGATGACGAGCTGCAGCTCCGCGATGACCGCGGCGACCGTTCCCGTGTACATGGTCACGCCCACAGGAGCGTAGAACACGGGGGCCGCTGTGTAGGTGTTCACCGCAGGTGCCCACTTCATAATGGAATCCGCCGCGCCCGGGCCGATGAGGCCGGACAGAGGGGCAACGTTGGTGAAGGTGGCGATAGGTCCACCAGTGGCGATGGCCGCACCCGCCGGGTTCGTGGCGCACCAGTACCATGCGCCGGGGGCGTCGGTACCGGAGACACGGGCCGCGACGAGCTTGACGAACTCAGCATTGTACGTTCCCGCCGAGTTCGGGTTCCACAGCGTGGGGTGGTTGCCCGTGGTTGCCGATACGATCAGGGCGATACCAGCGGTCAGTGTGGTGGCGTGGTACACCGTGCCGCGCGAGGCGGCCTCGTACCACTTGCCGTGCGACTCGGCGACGATCAAGGAACCGTCGCGCTGCGCCCGGAACTGCTGGCCGGACTGCACAACGCCGTCAGCGTAAAATGCCGGTCCTGCCGCGAAATCTGGCCTGAAACCCATAGTCAAATCCTCCTAGCAGGTGACTTGTTTCCCCTAGGGGTTAACACCTGCAGATTGTGCAAGCCCCATGCGGGGCTTACGAGAACGTGTAGCCGTTGTTCAGCGTATTGGCGTCAGGGATGTCCACCCCATACGCCTCGTGCATCATCAGCATGTTCGCCAGGAGCAACTGGTTGGTAGTCAGCGCCGTTGAGGCAGCCCCCGCCGGAAGACCGTCGATCTCCACGTTGACAAACCCTCCCGAGTTCGGGGTCTGTGCAAAGATAGTCTCACCTGCCGCAAGGGTCAGGGGAAAAGCCTGCTGGACAACCGAAGGTCCACCCGACATACCCGCAAGAGCGGGAACGCTCACCGTGAACTGGAGTCCACCGACTCCCACTGCTGCCCCGACGAAGTTCCTGTAGATGCTCACCGAAACCGGGATGGTCAGAGGGTTGGTGAACGCGAAGCCCACCACGTTCATCCCCGCCGATCCAGACGGTACTGTCAGAATGGGGTTCGTGGCCGGGTTGTCGGCCCCCGTCCCCCCCGTGTTCAGAATTGAAGTCCCTGGAAATACTGCCATGTTTTACTCCTACGCCCGTAGGCGCGTCTGATTGCCTGTTAACGTCTCGGGGGATCTCACGGACCCCCCGGACGGCTTGCCTTTCGGCACAAGGAGAAGCTAGTACTTCTTGCCCTTGTGCTTGCGGCCCCGGCGTTCTGCCATGAGCTTCATACGGCACTCCTTTCTGCAAGGTGAGCGGCCATCAGCCACTCGCACGACTCTCCGTCGTGGCCCGTTGTGAATCGGCGGCAAGTCACCGTCGAGCCTCGAAACGTTCACGGTCATCATTCTCAGACCCGCGAAACACCGTTGTCAACTGGTTTTACCCCGCCACTTTAACAATGACCTTCTCATCAAAGGTCCAGAACTTGCCCATGATGTCGGGTCGGTCCATGCTGTCCCAAACCACATTGTCCGCAACGCTGGTGAACGGCTTCCCGTTGCCCACGACGAAATGGAATCCGCCGATGTTGGACAGTGACCCTTTCAGGATTTCCTTCTCGTCGGGGTCACACTGGTAGTCGGCACCCGCGATTCTAGAGAACTGCAGCGGGTATGGCTCCACGGTCTCGCTGGAATGAAGGGCACCGAGGAACCGGGCCCACGAAAGGATTGTCACGTCGGCGTCAAGGATGTTCTGCGCTTGGAGGCTTGCCACGATGTCGTTGACCATCTCCGGGGTGTACTCGTCGGGCATGAGGTACAGTCCGTCAAGGACCGCGCAGGCGTACTCCCGCTCTTTGAAAGTCAACCGAGGGTCTGTCTGCCACCACCCGGAAATCATCGTGAACCCTTCTGGCTCACAGCGCCTTTGCTCAACATGTCTTCAATCTCCTTTATCGAAGCGTCGGTTTCCCCGTTGCAAGTACCGGCCTTCTGACACCGCAGTATCGAAAGCATTGCCCGTATCATCACAGGAACGGCTATCTCCAGACGATCCAGCCTCTTTGGTGTGTGCCACACTCGCGCTATGGCGGCCGCAAAGAATGCCAACACTGCTGCGATTACAATTGCCCCTGCTCCATATAGTGCGTCTAGCACATCATCCTCCCCGATTTCCTGTGATAGCTACATTTCATAATCTATCGCCGATGTTATCTGAACATTCGAATTGGAAACGCTTGCGCACCATTTGAATTGAAGGTTAGAATCAAGATGTATCTTCAATAGAGCCCAAGCAGAATTGCCCGCAGTCTGTGATGTGACAAAAATGTACTTATACAAATTGTTTCCAACGGTGATATTAGAAAGTGTGTACCCCGTAGCCGCTTCAACAGCCAAAGAGGGGAGAGTCCCGGCCTTATTCACATTCGCCATGCACCAAGCCGCTTTCGCCCCCACCGGAACTCCTGTCATGGTCACCGCGGCACTCCAAGTTCCACCCGTGTTTCCGCCGGCGATGTTTACAACAAGAGTCGTTGTACGGTTAGCGTCGCTTGTGACATGATCAGTGCCCAGACTGGGCTCTGCGGATACGGGCTGGACAAGGGAGTAGGCGGAGTTCCACCCGGCGGTGGCGATGGAACTTGCACCCCCAACCATCGTGATATTCACATCACTGCTGGCCATTGCGTAAATAGAGTTTGCCCCGAATGGGTTGACTATCAGGCTTCCCCACGTCTGACCGTTGTCATAGGAACGAGCTGTCTCAGCGGTGAATGTGGATACTTGGAATATCCCGAAATTGTACGAGATATTCGAAACTTGACTCCCCCCCGGTAGTGGATTGGAAATAAGTGCGCTCCACGTCAGACCCAGATCTATAGAATATGCTATTTTGCCACCGGCTCCTCCGGCGACAAGCGCACCATTTCCAAAAGAAAGACCACTTATTGATGTTCCCCCGAAAGGATTCGATATTGCGGATCCCCAAGTCAGACCGAGGTCAGCGGATCGAGCTATCACCCCGGAATCACTCGTGGCCACAAAAACACCATTTGCAAAGGTCACGGTTCTGATCACAGAAACTCCAAAGGGATTTGTAATCAAGGAACCCCACGTCTTCCCGAGATCGGTAGAACGAGCAATTTTGCCACCTGCCCCGACAGCGACAAATATCCCATTTCCATAAGCAACGGCGCGAATGTCTGTCCCGCCGAATGGGTTTGCCACTAGAGCATGAATGGTCACACCGAGGTCTGTTGAATAAGACGTTTGTCCTAGTTCTGCTACTATGACAAAAACACCGCTACCAAAGGCCACGCCCCTGATACCGCTTACGCCGTTGAATCCGTTCGCGATCAAGGCACTCCACGTAGCACCGTTGTCAGTAGATCGTGACAAACTTGCCGCCGCACCCCCAGCAAGAAAAACACCACTGCCATAGCCTATGCAGAAAATGTTATTCCCGGCGAAGTTGTTTGCTATCAGTGCCGTCCACAACTGGCCGAGCTGCTGATAGAGCGTACCTTTGACGTACATGTCTCCAGAAAAAGCCACGGAGTTGCCGGCAGCGTTTGCTATCTGTCCAGAAGCCGCCTGTGCGTTTATGTCCGCCTGCTGTTTGCCCTGGTTGAAAGAACCGAGCACGCGGACATTTCCTCCGAAGATGTAGTTTCCGTTGAGAATCTTAGAAGCCGGGAGGTTAGGATTTGCCACGGCAACCTCCATCCGAGCAATCATACCCCCCGCACCCACGGCCACCAACACACCCGTACTCCGCGGGGCATCCGGCGCACCCGGTATCTGGCACCCGGAAAACACCACGATCAGAGAAAGTAGGATTGCCTTCACGATTCGCCTCCTTCACTGGTTCACCTTTCGTATTGCTCCCACCACATCACCTACGCCATGCTTGTATGGGATCTTCGTTACCATTGGGACCGCAAAGGCCATGAAGGACTCAAACGCATCCCCCCATCCTTTGTCACGCGCCTTCTGTGACTTCCCCGTGATCCCAGCCTTCACGCCCTGAATCATCTTCACGATGTCCGTCTCAAACTGACCGATGAGGCTGGTGTTCGTTGACGCGGGCTGCCCCTTGGAAGTGATGGCCTGCTCCACGGGGTAGACTGCGCTGGACACCCCGAAACCGAGGCCCACGGTGTTGCTGGCAAGTTCTGTGATTGCGTCCGCCAGGATTCCCTTCTGCTTCTTCTCCTTCTTTCCCGTTACAGCACTCTGGATAGCCGCGCCACCTTCACGGATCCCGGTCCTTATCGCCGCGATTGTCAGAGCTTCCCCGAGAACTCCTACCACGAGGTACTTGGCAAACCTTTTCCCACCACCCGGCGTCTTCATGTCCACCGCCCGGCGTATACCAAGCTGCAGCAGTGCGTTCTTCTCCGACATGAGTGTCCCCGAGAGCATCCCGAGAACTCCCTGCCTCTTGATGTTCGCCGCGTACATCTCACGGGGGTTGGCGTGTGTTCGCTTCACAACGTACTCGGCGTATTTGATTGCCGCCTCGTCCTTCTGCTGCTCTGTGAGGTTCGGTCCGTCACGGTCGGACAAATCCGCAGCGCGCTGCAGGTCCAGAGACGGAGCTCCTTCCTTCATCTCGCGGCGTGCCTGGATGATGGCACTCCACATCTCTCCCTTTGCCGCTCCCGCAAATCCAACCTTGATCGGAAGCATGGAAGCCTTCTGTACCTTCGTGAACGCCCCGCCGAGTCCCTTCGTTGAACCCTTTGCCGCAAGAACGTCCTGAATCTCCTGCATCGAACCGCCCTCCCATATCTGGCGGTACAGCGTGGAGTTTTCCAGAAGGTACTCGTGAGTGGATTTCGGGTGCATGGCGACATACGCCTGACCCTTCGTCCAATCACCGGCAGGGACGTATCCCGCCAGAGACCGTTCCACAAGAACTCGGTTGATTGCCGCTGTGCTCACATTGAACCCGAGGACCGCTCCGATTCCACGGTTTCGGATGTTCAACGTGAACCGCTCGATGGCGTTCAGGGGTTTCTTGGTCCCTGCCACCGCCTTCAATCCATCGGTCATCTGCTTGTAGAACTCTTCGCCAAACTTCCCCTTCACGGCCGCGGCAAAGTCAGGATTGAAAAGAAGTCGGGATGCGTTTCGAACCGGCTCCCCCAACCCCGTGAACATAGCTGAGGAGTCCACAACGTCCATGATGTCGTTACCGGCGTTTCTCACCCAAACGGGTTTCGTTGAACCCACCCGCTCTATCGTGTGGCTTTTGTCAACACCGGCGTGAGCGAAGGAGGATTGATCACGCTGCCGTAGAATCTCCTCCTCAAAGGGCAAACCGAGCTCCGACATCACGCGATAGATGGGGTAGTACGGGTCCAGCAATTTCAGATCGTAGCCGTACATCTTCCTGAACGTGGCCCCCATGTCCACGCCAGTTCTCTTTCCAAGGTCAAGGACTTGCTGGAGGAATCCGCGGTCCGTCTCGTCCATTGTGGCAAGGATGGCATTCAGGGATGACTCGGGGAGGTGGTAGATTTTCCCCTGCTCTTTATCCCCCTGCAGAGCAAACCCGTTCTTCAACGATTCCCACCCACTCTCCGTGGATTTCAGTCCGGCCATTGCGATGACGTGACCGCGCTCCATTTCCCCGCTGAACCCTGGAACGTCGATCTTTCTGCGTTCGTTCAGGAAGTCGGCCATGTTCAGCTTCTTGTCTTCAAGCCACTTGAAAATGGGGTCTGAGTACTCGTACTTCTTCGCGTTGTACACGTCATCCCCGGCGTCAACCATCTTCGCTCCTACTCGGTACAGAAGCGAATCCTCCCCGCCACCGAGGTAGGACAGCATAGACTCATATCCCATGTTCGAAGCCTTGTACCACCGCGCCAGGTTCTTCACGAACCTCTTCGTGTCTTCAACGGCCCCGCCTTTCGTGAGTTGCGAAAACTGCGCTTTCGCCTCCTCGGGAGTCAACTGCGGGTGTGCCTTCTGGAAACGTTCAAGGTCTTTGGTGATCTTCGCCGGCCCGATCTCCTCAATGGCCCGTTGCACGGCGTCCTGTGATTGGATCGCCAAGTCACGGTCGTGGATGATCCGTGAATCTCGGCCCGCCGTGTAATAGGCCATGATCGCGTCATGGACGGTCTTCAAGTCTTCCGCAGGTAGATCGCGCAGAGGATATTTGGAAAGTTCGTTAAATCGGGCGAGGTCACGGGCCGGGAACACCGTGGGAGCCGTACCGTCCTCTATCGCCTGACGGATTCCCTGGAGACGGTCCAGAGTCTTTGCCGTTGGCTTCACCGCCGTGAAGTTCTCCCTTATGGCCTCCAGAGGTTCCTTGAACTCGTTGGGGATCTTGGAAGTGTCAAGGTCTCGGATGTTGCGAATCATCCGGTTTGTCTCTGTCCGTTGACGTATCTGGTCACGCAGGGACTTCACCGCGGCAACCTTCTCCGCTCTGGCCGATTCCAGTTGCTCCGCAAACTCCTCCCGTCCCGCCTTCACCTTGGCCTGCAGGTCTTCAATCTGCGTGTTCAACTTCTCAATCTCGGGTCGCTTCTCGATGTAGTCCGCCGTTCCCTCGGCGCTGCGCGTGGCCTCGTCCAGAGCCTTGCCCTGCTCCTCGGTCATTCGCGGGGTTTCCACCTTGGGCTTCTCTGCGGTGGGAACCTCGGGGGGGCGTTCAACGATGTCGCCTACTGTAGCCGTGGCCAGCTTCTCCTTGGTCGAGATCTCGATAGGATGGGGCTCCGGTGCTTGCTGGGGGGCCTCCGGTGAGACTTTCTGGGATTCCTCGACCTTGGACACGTCTTTCTGGATTTCCCTTCCTACAGGGCCTTCCATGTCCAATCCGCCAAGGGCAACCATTGGGGTACCAATCGCCGTCTGTACACCTGCCGAGATTCCCATCTGTTTCAGGATGTTCACGGCGCTTTCGTGAGGGACGTTCTGCTCATCCGTGAGGGTCTTTGCAAACTCGTTCGCCAAGAGGTTGGCCCCGGTGATCGCCCCCCCCATGGCACCCTGTTCAATCGAACCGAGAACGATGGCACCAGCCCTCCCGCTGAGCCCTATCTTCATGGCCGCTTTCAGCATGGTCTTCTCCAGGAATGACTCTCCCTGTCGAACACCAGGGATCTCCCCGATCTTCACAAAGTTCAGGGCGGTCATCATCGCGCCCATGCCAACAGATACCCCCCGAGCCACCCACGGGTTGACACCCTTCCCGTCTTTGTCCCTCCAGTCCATCATCGCGTCGTACTGAGCGGAGATCGTGGAGTCGAATTGCTGACGGAGGGGAAGGTATTCCCCCGCGGCCAATCCAGCCACGGCACCCAATGGACCGAGGGCGACACCTCCGATCTGTGCGCCCACCCCAGATCCGATTGCACCCGCAAGGCCAGTACCCACCTGCATCCCCATGTCCATCAGAGACGAGATGACTTGCTTGGGTAGTTCCTTAACTGTCTGTTCTGCCGGGTGAAGACTCTTTTTCAACTCCTCGATCTGCTTGTCGTTCGCGGTGCTTCCGAAGAATCGGGGCGTTGTCAGAGCGGCGATTTTCAAACGAGTAACTGCATCGTCAACCGTGTTCTTCAAACGATCCCTGAGCGCCGTGGGCTTCATCGGAGATCCGTACAACTGCTGAGAAACGATGTCGGGGTGCTGCGCAGTGACCGCCGGGTGAATCACTGGGGAGAGAAGGTACGCTGCGGAGAGTGCTGCCTGTCCCTCCACAGGGCCCGAGGGGTGGTTCTGGATGAATGTCTTTCGCGCATCGTCAGGATTGGTCGGGGGGGGGGCGGGATTGAAATCCGGAGGGGGCGCAGAGTTGAAGTCTACTTGACCGTCTGCCATGCCCTACCATCCCACACCACCACGGCGCCCGATTTGGAAACCTGATACGTCTTTCCATCACCCCCCGTGTAGTATGTTGTCCCGTTCGTTGTCTGCACACCGTTGATGGCAATTTTCTTGTCCGCGAACACCTGGGGAACAGTAACTGTCTTGGCAAGAGGTCGAATGTCCAGGGGCTTCCCAGCAGCGGCCGCGCTTACCGCCCCCGCTACCCTCTGCTGGTAGGGGTTCGTGGAGAACGAAGCCTGAGCGGCGTCTCTCACCACACCCTTGATGGCGTCACTGTGCAAGTCGTCGGCCTTCTTCTTCATCTCCTCCTCGGAGGCTTCCATGTTGTTCCCGACAAACGCCATGAAGTCCGCTTTCGCTGAATCCATCGCGGTCTTCACCTTCTGATCCATCGTGGCGTCAGTCCTGAAGTCGTCGAGGAAGGGCTGTGCAAGGGCCTTCACCCTGGGGCTGGCAATCGAACGCACCTTCAACCACTGATTCTTGGTGATCTCGTGCCGAGAGAACGCAGCGTCCGCTTTCTTCAACGTGACACTCGGTTCGATCAGTGAGTTCGACGCGTCGATGCTCAACTCCTCGGCTGTGGGGTTGTCGGTCTCGGAAGCCTTGCGGTCCGAAAGCGTGGCCCGGTGTTCCTCCTCGACGTTCTTCGTCCAGTGCTCCCGCAGCTCGCCACTGGTCGGTCCTGCGAAACCCGCCGAGTCAACGTCCTTCTGTGTCAGAGTCCGGTCGCCCAGCTTCTTCGACAAATCCTCCACGGCCTTGTTGTTCGTGTCCTCGTACTTCTTTTTCTGGATGGCTTGTTTCTCGGTGTCGAGAGCCTTCACGTGTTCAAAGAGTTTCTGCCGAAGGTCGGCACTGACGTTGGGTAGGTTTGTCGGGTCCATGATGAACGCCTGCGCCGCCTCGATACCTCCAGCGTCAAGGTTGGCCATCGCACCCTTCGTTAGGTCTTGAAGGTCGATCCTCCCCATGGCGGCGTCAAGCTGGTCCTTCTTCGTTCCCTGCTCGCGCTGGATGATGAACTGACTCGTTGGGTCGTCGAAAAGCTGCTGCAGTGTCTTGCGGTCCCCGTTCTTCACCGCGTTGTCCACACCCTGCTGGAACGTGCTCTCCGCTTTCTGGACGCGCCGCGTGTCGTACACCTTTTGCGTGTTGTCCAGAAAGTCCTGACGAGCACCCGCAAACCACTCCTGAAACTTCTGAGCGTACTGCTGATTCTTCACCGACTTGGACGCGTTGTTGAAAAGCTCCGACGTGTTCTCATCCGCACGCTGAGGCAGCGTGTCGATGTCGGGGTCTGTGATTGCCTGGCTCTGGAACTTCCTCATCCCGTCCAGTACCTGGCTCTGCGCCTGGATGAACTGCGAGAATCCCGCCGCGTTGTCGATGGCCTGTTTCTTGTTGAGAAGCGAGGAAACTATCTCCTCGCCAGACTTCAGGACCGCTCCAAGGGTAGGGGTAAAGTCGCTCATCCGAACATCGCCAAGTCTTGAAGGTCCGACGTGCTGTTCTGCTCTGCCGCGTTCAGGCCCGCAGTGAACGGTGTCAATTCAGGCTGGAGAATATCAATTGCCGTGGTAGCGGCGAAGGTGAACGCCTGAAGCCATGCGTTGCTTATGTCCTGCGCGTTCTGCTGTTCTTGCTTTGTCGCCTCAAGAGCCGCCTTCCCGAGAGACACTGCCTGCTCCTGCTGCATCCCCGAAATAGCGGCCCCGCCCTGCTGAGTCTGATACTGAACTGCCTGAGCTCCACGTTCCTGCTGAGTCACGAGCTCCATCAGCGCAGAGCCCTTTCCGAGCTTCAATCCACGAGCCGCCGTGTTCGCGGTGATCTGTCCTTCGGCCGCCTGTTCCTTGGCCTTCAACCCCCCGATGGCCGTGGCCTGCTGTGCCTCAGTGGACTGGATCTCGGTCTTGTATTCCTCGGCAACAGAGTTTGCAATCTCCTGCTCATTCGGAGTCTGATTGAGCGTTATGTCACCGCTTGAACTCTGTGTTGCCGTTCCTTGAGTATCAGCCCCTTGCGTTCCATAGGTGGCGTTGTTCTGCTTCTGAGAAGGATTGTACGCCGCCTGCGCTGCCTGTGCCGCCGCCAGACTTGAGAATGTCTGACCGTTGAAATACCATTGCGTCGCACCGTGCTGGACACGCCCCTGCGTAACCGAGTTGTCGGTTATCTGAGGATTCGCCCCACTGGCCGTGGGGGATACGGGAGGAGGAGAAGGGCCGATGTCCTGCTGAGGGGTTCCGCCTGCACTCATCTCGTCACCGCCCAAAGGTTCGCATCAGACCCGTCGCAATACATCTTTCGCATCACCCCTTCGAACTTCATCCCTGACCACTGCGCAAAGCGATTGCCTTCTTTCCAATCGAATCGAACGATCGACTGAACCCTGCGCAACCCGTAGTCTCTCATCCACTCGTACATCTGCCTTTTCAAAAGAACAACCGCGTGAATGGGATAGTCTCGGGAGACCATCAGCCACACTTCCCCCACCCCGTCCCACAGAATCCGAAGACCTCCACAGGCGACGATCTTCCCGTCTATGATCCCCGTGACGTTCGGCTTCCACTTCTCATAGTACAGCCCCGCCCGCTCCTGCTCTGCATCGGGGATTTGCTCATAGATGCGAAGCGCATGGACGTCGCTGGCCTGAAACGGTCTTCGCTCTACCGTCATTTGGTGACCTCGGCGACAAGGGCCGTGACCTCGCACGGCAACGGTGCTGCAGACTGTATGTCCAGGATGATCTCGCGGATGTTTGTTCCCGAAATGGGAACAGGTTCCACCTGACCCGTGTAGGGAGTCGGGTTTGATCCCTGAGAAGACACCACTTCGGGAACGGTGCTGAGAACACCCGTGGCAATCAACTGCGCATCGAATCCGACCTGAATGTCCAGCGTGTTGTACAGGAACAGACCCACGTGGTCGACGGTACCAATATCGGTGAGGCCGGGGCCGTATTTTCCATCCGGTGCAATCGGCATCGTCTTCACCGTTGGCGTGACCGGCAGAAGGCCCACAGTGACCTTGTTCGCTGTCACACCACCGGGGAGAGTGAGAACCCCGCCAACAGGAACGGCAGTCCCGAGGTACTTGCCATCTGCAACCACCGCCATCGTCACGCCGTTGAATGACGTGTCTACGGTAACCGTGGCGAAAGCAATAGCGTTTGACTTCTGCGTTGCCGCGTCCATGTAGCACGACAGGCGAACGTCCGTCCAATCGGGGGAGGACAACTGCTCGATGTAGTTGTACGCCCCTCGCGTAACGGCCAGAAAAAGCGTGTCACCCGATGGCCCGGTCTGAACGGCAATGCTTGTGATGACATCCCCTGCACGGGTCTTTAACTGCCACCACGAACGCACCCCACTTGAAGGGTCGTAATGAAGACACGCCAGCGTCCCGTCAGTCCTCTGGAAATAGGCAATCGTGTCGGGACTCTGCGCAAAGTCCCACTGCGTGATCGGATTTCCCGTGAACAGGTGCCCGCTGAAAAACGAAAGGTCGGTCGGCTGGTCGTAGGAGTTGGAAACCCCCTGCCAATTCATCTCGCGGACCTTGTACCCGCCGAGCTGGACAAAGACCACGCCGTTGATGAGGACCGCACCCTGGATTGCCGCGCTGCCCATACGCGAGACCTGGTTGTCAGAGATGGTGTTCGGAGAGATCCCCACCACCGTTCCCGTGTTCGAGGGAATGACAACCTCACCGTCTGCGGCCCCGATGATCAAATCGTGACTTCCGGTGATCCAGAGCAATTCGCTTTCCGTCTCTGTCAGAGTCGCATAGATACCGTCAGAGTCCACCACGGCATTCTGTGTCTGCTGCTGATTGTAGTACGACGGCGGGTTGGTCGTTGGGTTCCCCGAGGTGTCGGTTATCATCGTCGGCTGAGGGTAAGTCGTGGCTTCGAAAAGGTTGACGTTCATGTTCGCCGATGCACCGGTCGGGTCCGCAGAGTCCCAAACCCCCACGATGGACGACCACACCGTCTCAGGTTCGTTCGTAGTGTTCGCCCAGAATACTCGCTGATATGCTACCGCAACGCACCGGGGATAGTTCCCCGCGCTCTGGAAAGGAATCGTTGCCTGTTGGATGAGGAAGGTGTCTCCCACACTGCCGTTGACCGCGTTCGCACTCATCGTAGCCGAAGCCGCGGCGATTGAAAGGGAAGCCGAGGCCGAAGGGTATACCTGCTGGATGTACGTCCCTGCAGCGATGTTTGCAGGTGTGGTCACGTCTGTGAGAACCCACAGCCCCGAAGTCAGAGCCGAGGGGAGAGGAAGGTTGGTTGCCGTCTGCCCAGCGACACCCGCGATGACGGTCATCGTTGGTGAACCCGCCACTATTGTTGCTGTGAACGTGAAGGATGTAGAGACAAAGTTGATGTTGGCCATGGCGAAGTTGTCACCCGTGCTCCATCTGATTCTCGCGGGGGGATGATTCTGGTGTGCGATGAAAAGGTCGGGGAACATCCAAGCAAACTGCAGTTGTGAAGTCTCTGCCGTTGTGTAGGTAGTAACGATGTCTTTCCCTGCGAGGTAGGACAGAGCCCCGTTGGTGAACTTCCAGAAACGAACAAGGTTGTTCGTGAACTCCACAACGTAGGACAGGTTGGCGTTGATCTTGATGGCCGTGATCTGCGCCACGGCATCCGGCCCACCAGTGTGTCCGCAGAAGATCGTACCCGGCCTTTTCCTGAATCCCCCCTGAATCCGGGGCATGAAATTGACCATCTGCGATACACCTTTGTAGTACACCGGTGAGGTGGTTTTTCCAAAAAGGTACGGTGCAATCTCCCCCGCGCTGAAATCACTGATGACAGAGTTGATGCGTGGCACTACCGTCCTCCGCGCCTATCCTCGATCCACCACGTTTGACCCATCTCGTCGTTCGTTCCCTCCTCCTGATTGTTCCCTTGGGCGCGTGTCAGAACCATGTTGTACTCGGCCTGCAGGTCGGCGATGGTTCGCTTCGCCGAGGAAGTCCACAGCTTCATCGCCAATCGGCACGAAAGCATCTCGATGAAGTCCGGCGGATAGTTGGACGGTCCCGGGTCAACGATCATCAGGAAAATGGGGTTTCCGTTTCCAGGGTCCAAATTCGTATAGATGTACCCTGCCTCGTTGATGAACCCGAACTCCACGATGTTCTGGATCTTGAACGGCCAGACAAACGTGTAGTTGGGGAAGACCGCGTAGATGTCGATCCCCCGGAGGTTTGCTGGGACAACGTAGGCAAACCAATATCCGGTGAGGTTGTTCACCTGAAACACGAGAACTCCCGAACCCGATCCCGTTGCGGCGTTGGACATCTGGATGTGTGTCCCGTCGATTATGCTTGCGATGGTCGTACCTGTGGGGATCCCGGGAGGGAATGAAACCTGACCACCGCCCTGGATGAGAATCGTCGTCACCAGCCACCCGGCAATCATGCCCACCGTAGTCCCGACCTGCATGATGTTCGACCCCGCAGTCCACACCGCATTGGTCGTCACCTGCGCCTGGACTACCTGAACACGCCTCTTGGCAAACTGCCATGCGTAGGACCGAAGCTCCTCCTGACGGGTCAACTCGTACACCGCGGCCATGAGGTTCGCGTACTTCGTAGAGTTGGAAACGGTTGCCACTTCCTCGCCCAACTTGATGAGGGCGAGGTTCTGGATCTGTACGTCAGTGAGCGCCGGTATCACTTCTCATCTCCTTGAAAATGGGGGCGAGGTTTCCCCCGCCCCCGTGTCCTGCTACGGATGCTTTCGGACCATGCCCCTCTTGTCACTGCCCTTGTTGGTGGGCTTGTTGCCTCCACCAACACCAGCGATGTGACGGTTTTCTCCGTACTGGTTCAGACGCCCGCCCTGAAGGCCACCCTTCGTCCGGGGGGCGTTCACTGCCGCTTTGTTCATTTCCTTTTCCCCTTCCCGGCGATTATCCTGTCCTCGCCGTACTGGTTCATGTCCCCCTTCATGGCGGTCCGGGGAACATTGCTCGACTCGCGGGTCTTCATCGCCTCGCCCTTGACCTCAGTGGATCGGTACATGTCCGACACCACACGAGGCTTCTTGCCATCGTAGGCTTTGCCCACATAGAAACCCATGACGACCTCCTACAGGGTGTCCAGCCATGCGTCGATCATTCCCGTCACTGGAACAGCGTCCACCGTGTAGAGGAACCTGCTGAACCTCTGGACCGGGGAATCACTGAAAGTGTCCGGCTGGTAGGGAATCTGCGCCAAGCCAAGAGCACCACCCGTATTGGGGATGTCGACCATGAGAAGATCGTTTCCCGCGAACAGCGCCGCAACGGGAATCGCCAGAAGCGTGATCCCCGTGTTCTCGAAAGTCCCGGGTGTGGCGTTGGGTCCAGTGGACCCTGCGGCCTGCGGTGCGTCCTGCCAGAAGATGTTCATGATGGTCATTCCCCCACCGGTGAAGGTCTGCCTGACCCTCACGTGCAGCTTGGGAGTCTTGACCGCCTGAGCGATCTGGTGAGAAGGATCGAAGAAGTCGACGATGTTGGTGCTGACGTTTGACAGTGCCGTGATCGACTGACCGTCCGAGTAGATGTCTCCTGCGTCTCTGCGTGCCATTTTCCTACCCTCCTTCAGGTGATGACCGGTTCGGTCGGCTGGAGACGATCCACGACGCGGAACGGTATGTCCATGAAGAACGCCGTTTTCTTCCCCCACGGTGCATCGTCGAAGTGGAAGGAGTTCGCGTTGTTCTTCGCCTGCTGCATCGCCTGTACCCACACCTGCCGGGTGCAGTACGCCACCACTCCGGTCATGTCGGTGTCGGGAAGGCCCGCTATCATGGAGACCATGATGTCCGACGACCACGGGTGCGTCAGGTCGATGTTTGCCATACGCTGCACGCACCGCCAGTCGGCCACGCACAGCCCGAACCCGATTGAGAAGAACGTCACCTCAGCGCGGAAAGGCCGGTTATTGGCATCGTAGACCAACTGAATCTCCGGCATGTCCTCCATGTTGATGAAGTCCTGCCCGTCCCGGGGGAAGGGGAAAAACACTCCGTCCTTGCCCCACTTGATGAGCCACAGCGAGGACTCACCGCCGCCGGTGTTTCCACCCGCAGAGAACACGTTCGCCGGCCAGTAGGGCAGCCCCTGAATCTGGTTGTACGTGATCCCCGCAATGGAGTTGAACCGGTTGTGAAGACCCGTGATCTCATCGGGAGACACCGCGGTCGTCTGCCCGATGGTCGTGTTTCCGTAGAACACCCTGTCGTGGAAGCTCTTTGAGAGTCCACGCAGGAAAAGCTCGGCCTGGATGCGCTTGAACTCCTCGGCGTTCTTCTGCTTGCGCAGAATGCGAACGTCGATCTTCAACGCGCTCTCCAGCTCCTGGATGACTTCCGTGACCGGTCGAAGCGTGTTCACTTCCCAGTTCACGCCCTGGTTGATGATCGCGTCGGTACCAATGGCTTCCGTCATGGTCTGCAGCAATCGGTAGGAGTTGTAATCGTTGGACTCCTCCCAATCCCCCTCTTCCATGAGAGGGGTACCCTGCGAGATCACATCGACGACGGCAAGCTGTTCGCCTGACGGTCCGATGTTCTTTACGGCTTCTGCCATTGTCACGACAGAGCCGAAACTGTTCGTTGTCATATCCCCTCACTCGGGGATGAACTATCCAGCTTTCTTTCTACTCGGGTAGCGCTTCGAGGTGTCCTTGAAGAATCCGGGTTTCAGGTGCGCGTTCCCGTTTTTGTCCGTAACGGTCGGCTTCCCATCATCCTCGGTCTCCAGACCCTCACCCGGCTCCCGGGCGAGTCCAAGTCTCCTGTCCGATGACATCATGGAGACCTGCCGGTCCCACCAAAGGTGAAACGCGGGGTCACGGAGGATTCCAGACTGGTCAAGCCGCTGGGCGATGCTCGAAGGGATCATCACGGGGTTCTGCAGAGCCGCCATGTTGCGCGGCATCTTCGAACTGTACTGCTCCCCCCACTGAGTCCTCAGCACCGTCCTTACCGCATCCAAGTCACGTGCCCTTGTTGCGTTGGCCTCTGCCGTCTTCTTCGCCATCTCCGCGCTGGACGCCTTGAACCTCTCGATCTGCGCGGCGTTGAACTTGGAGAACAGGTTCTGCGCCGTCTTCACGGGAAGTCCTTCTGCGTGTGCCCACTGCGCGAACGCATCTGCTAGTTGCTGGTCGTAGGTCATCCCTTCCGGTAGTTCAGGTTTCGAGAAGGCGTAATCCTGAGGGGAGTTCGGAGGCTTCCGACCTTCCTCCGCTTCCTTGTACTTCTTGGAAATCTCGGCCAGTTGAGATCTTGTGGAGTCCAGTGTCTTTGCAAACTCGGGGAGAGATGCGGGAATCGTCTTCACGAAATCCGCGTCCTTCTCGGCTCGCTTCGACCAGTCTTCATAGATCTCCTTGCCAAGGTTGTCCTTGACGTACCCGGGAAGGGAGATTTTAGCCGAGCCCTGTGCTTCGGCACCGCCGCTTGCACCGGCTCCATTTTTCGACAAATCCGTTGTGTCAGACATCTTTCGCCTTTCTCCTTCGCGGCTTTGTCCGCCCTATGTATGACGCCCCGCTCATGGGTCCGTCAACTGGCCGGACATCGCCCATCAGTGTTTCCAACTGCTCGATGTACCTTTGGTCAATGTGGTTTGGAAGAGGGGCACCCATCAGCCAGATTACAAACGCCTCCGCTGAGTTGTGACACGCCACCTGCGCATCGTTGGCAAGCATCCCGTGCCAGAAGAAAAAGCGATTGAGAAAATGGGACACTGCCTCCCAATTCATGCTGAACATATCCAGCGTGTCCCGTCTCATTTTCTCATCATCGTCCAGGTTCGGCAACTTCGATCTCCTGTCCTGTCTTCCAGTCCACGCGCTTGACCAGCTTCTTGAAGTCCAGAGTGAACGTACCCGTGGGAAGGGAATTGTTCACGCGGACCTTCACCTTCACACTCCCAAACGTGAGCTCCGTGGGAAGGCGATTCCTCATCTCCGAAGGAGAGACCGCCTTGGGTTTCCCACGTTGCGTGATATGCCGGGGGTTGTGGTAGTTCTCCTCGATGCGCCGGTAGAGCTCGTCGGCGAGGTGATGCTGAGTCGCTGAGGACATGAACACCTCCGTGGGCACTCTCCCCTTCTCGCACCACCGCACCACCGATGACCGGATGCTCTCGTTGATGGCCATTACCTAGGCCTCCACCCGCCGATCATTCGCGGGATATAGTTTTGTATGTTACCTCTGAACTGAACAGGAGGAGATGATTTATTCAGAATGGCCGATCCAGGGGTGACAGAGAATGATCCGTAGACTGCGCTTAGAAACCTAGCCGCAGTGATAGTAGAAGGCTCTGCCATCATGGTGAAAAAAGCATAAGCGGCGCTCAATATCCTTCCGACAACAATGGTTCCTAACTCTCCGGTTAGAACAAAAACTCCATATGACGCCGTGACCGTTCGAGACACCTGTAGAGTGGAAGTCTCGCTCGTGATAACAAAGGCTCCATAGGCGGTGGTGATCTTTCGGGCTACGACAAGTCCTGCCGTCTCTCGGGTCAGGACGTAGGACGCCTGCGATGCGGTGACAAGGCGAGCGACGACAAGGCCAGCGGTTTCCTGGGTGAGCGTGAAGGCGCCATACTGCGCCGTGAGGGTGTAGGCGGTAGGTCCTCCCCCGGGGTCCGGGATGATGCGAGGATCGAACCAGCCCTCGTTCGTGGCGGTCTTATCGAACCAGTTGTTCGTGAGCGCGGTCTTGTCAAACCAGGAGAGATTGACCGCCATCTCAGTTGCCCGTCATGATCGCCCGCACGCTCTGGATGGTCCACACTGCAGAGGATCCCGGTGTGCAGGAAAGACCTACGATGCTATTCGCCGTGGTGCAGTTGAATCCCGATGATGTGCCTGTATAGACAGGGCTTGCAACGTTCACGAATCCTGTGGTGGTACCCGTAAGGTGTTGGACGGCAAGGGAACCGCGAAGGATGCAGGATGCACCGATTGGTCCCCTGAAGTTAGCTATGATCAGGAAGTATCCCTGGTCGCTTGCCGCCGTCTGCGCTCCCATCGTCAGGGCAAGTACACTCGTATCAGCCGTGCTCCCGTTCGTACCGAACTTGATCGTGAAAACACCGGCCGCCGTTGACGCAGCGGTCTTCGATGCTATCACCTCCCACTCGACCGATGTTCCGACCTGAATCGGACGGTTTGAGGGAATCGCGATGTTGCTTCCCGTGATGTAGGTCTCGCTCGTCGCGGGAGACTGGTCGGAAGTAGATGCATTGACTAGAGGTGTCAACGTAGACGGGTACTTTGAAAATCCAGCGCCCTCCACATACTGCATCGCCTCACCAGGATTAAGGGTGGTTGTGAAAATGGTGTAGCTCGTGCCGTTGGCGTTGAAAATGAAACTCAGCGTATTCGCCGCACCACCATTATTCATCGCTACAAGAAGCTGAACGGTTCGATAAGTCGAAGCTCCGGGAGCCGCTACAACGTCCGTTGTTGCCGCGCTGGAAATTGCGGTATTCTGCTTGCCAGGGGTGATTGTTCCTGCATTGTTGTCCGCGAACGTCGCGTGGACCGCTACGGACGACGTGGAACTCGTGGTGATTTGGAACTTGTCAGTGGTCAGTGCGAGTATCAGCATTTATGCTATCTGCAGCACGCCGTTGGTGCCGTCGAGGGTGACCGTGAAGGTGTCACCGATCTGGAGGGTGATTTCTGCCGTGTAGTCGTACCAGCCGATAAGGTTGCCCGTGGTGAAGTCGTAGATCACCGCGTAGCGGAAGGGACCCATGGGGGCGGTTGCGCATGTCCACGCGGTGGGGGACTGCACGATCCATTTCAGCGTGCCCGAGGTCTGCGTCCATGATGTTACCGTGCAGGTGTTACCATCGGTGGTGTAGCCGTTGCCATTTGCGATCTGGGTTATGTTAGCCTTGACGGTGTTCGTTGCCACCGGGGCGGAGTCGGTGAGCATGATCTTGATCGTGTCCGCACCCGCTCCAAGGGACTCCGTTTTCAGGCCGAGGTTCTGGACGAAGATGTTGAACTTCTGCATCGTCGCTGTCATTTTGCCGCCACCTGTACGATCATCACACAGCCGTACTTCTCAAGGATTTCCGCAATTTCTCTCTCACATTTCTGAACCCTATCCTGCGGAGTAAGGGTTCTGTTGAGGTAGGCTGTCTTGGCTTTTAGTTCATAGTCCACTTGGACCTCCCATCTGCTGTGCCGTTGGGCTTCCCTGTTCGGGTGCCTGTGAACCCTCGCGAGCGGCCTTGGCCATGGCCAGCATGTGCTCCTCGTTCTGTTTCTGCTTGAGCATCTGCGCCTTCTGCTGGCGGATGAGGGCCAACTGTTTCTCGTCGAGCAAGAGCTTCTGCGGGGCGCTGTTGGACGTGACCATGAACTTCCGCCACTCGTCGGGGTTGAATCCCTCCATGATCGCCTGGAACAACTGCGGGGCTTCCTTGGTCACGTTCTCGATCTCCCCGAGTTGTGCAAGCATCGCGTTGAATCCCTGCTGGCCCAGGTATCGCTTCGCCGCGGTTGCCACCGGTCCCATCATCTCAAGATCAACGAGACTCCGTGAATACTGCATGATAGACTGAGGTGGTCGGGGGAGCCTTCCCTGCTTGGCAAGTACGGCCATCGTCTTGTTCAGCTTGGGTATGAGAGTCTGCGAGCTTGACCGCGTGATGATCGGGATCAGTCCAGAAGCCTTCTCACCCTGAACACCTGCAGCGGTGAAAGCCTTGGTGCTCGCCGGAAGGTCTGCCATCATCGTGAAAAGGTCCGCGCGGAACCGTGTCCCCAACTGTTTCCTCAGGTCGTTCACCTGCTCCACGCTCACCGCGAAGTTCGTAGGGAACTGGAACGCCTGTACCTTGTCCTGCGCGTTGTGAAGAACTGTCTGGCCGAGAGGGAAAAAGTTGACGTTTCCCTTGACACCTTCCGTAATGAGAAGCGGGGGCTCCACGGAAAGCTGCACGGCCTTCAAAAGTGACTTCGCGGCGTTGTTCTCCATGATGACCGAGTAGATGGAGTCCGTGGCCGGGCAGAAGCAATACAGCCCATTGCTCCCCTTCCTCCAGACCCACGTGTCCATCGGCATGTCAACGCCGTCGTCGTCGTACCCACTCTCCTTGAGTACGATCTTCTCCGTCTCCACAACCCACACGCTGGCCCACGCCTTATCCGTTGCCGCCACGCTTTTCACATCGCGCTCGGTCCTCTTGTAGATGGCGTGGATGCACATGAACTCCACGAACGGGTTCTCGTCGATCTTCTTCTTGAAAACCGTCGTCAGTTTCGCGTCGGGAAACTCTCCGAGGATCTGTCTTCCGGTAAGGGGAAACTTGTGGTGCCATCCAAGGGGCCGACCATGGACGTCAAACCACATGAAGATCTCTCGCGGATGAAAGGTCTGATAGTCGAGAACGGACTTCTCATAATTCCATTCCGGTCCCGCCATCGTTGCCACACCATGAGAGACCGCGTCCTGTACCGCCTCGTTGTATTCCTCAAAGAACGGGCTCCTGTTCATTTCGAACGTCGCGGCTTCCTTCGCCTCGTCCATCCACTTCATCGCGTCCTGGTTCTCGCGCAGTGGTCCGCGGAAACGGCTCATCCACCAGTCGATCAGGGGGCTTGCCGTCTGCGCCTGGAAGTTGTCGCTGAACTTCTGGATGGCATCCGCCGCGGCATCGTCGTAGATGTCCGTACCGCCCTCGTCATTGGGGGAGTCGCCTTTCTGATAGCCGATGTCGTAGTGACTGCGGCGCGAGGTGACAAAGCGGTCCACGTCGTCCCACAAGTTGTCTTGGTAGTGCCGCGCCTTCTCCAGCCTTCTCTGCCTCTTGACTATCTCCTCCGCCAGTTTGAAGCCCGGTGTCATGTTCTCTGGCGAGCTCGTTCCCTTGGACACCGCGCCCGAACCCGAGGAGAGAAGTCTGGAAACCCCGATTGTCTGTTCCATGGCCTACATGTTCAGTTCGATGTCCAAGTGCTTGCGCAGCTTCTTGTACTTGGGGTCATCGGCTTTCTTGGGGTCTGCCTTCACCAGGGCATCCAGCTTGTCCGATGCGTCCTGATACCCGCCGCGCAGAAAGTCCTCGTTGGCATTCTCCAGAGTCGGGGCCGCGGCCTTCGCGTTGGCGACGTCCGTATCAGACAAGGCACCTGACTTCTTTCCCTTCGGTCCGCCCATCTTCTCAGACAGGCCGGGAATGACCCACCCGCCGCGACCTCCGTTGTCGTTCTCGTCCCAAACGGCCTGCGTTCCCGTGGCCTTTTCTCTCTGGACTACCCTATCGGGCTTTGGTGTGGGCTTTCGCTTTTTTGACTGCTGGTCGGTCTGCTGGTTTTCCCCGGCCGCCGTCGCCGTTCCCCCGAGAAGCTGCTGCAAGTCGCTCACGCTCTACCTCCGCAATCCGGTTGTACTCAACCCACTTCGTTTTCATGTCCAGAACGTCCCTGATCACCGACTCAAGGACTTCGCCGACCACGCGGGGCACCACCTGCGGCTTCTTCCTGCCGTCCACGATGTACTCCACGATCATCCCGCCCTCCGACGTGTCGGGGCGGAACTTCAAGTCCTCCAGGCGCAGCGTCACCTTCTCCCGGGGAACCCTCGTGATTTCCTCCTCGGTGCACTTCAAAAGCGCCGCGATGTCCCTGTCACTCCAGTTCTCCCGGCGCCCCTTGGCCACGGCGTCCTCGAAGGAAAGACCGAACCCGTAGTCCCCTGCGTCCCTGATGGCCATCTTCACACCCCGCCTTTCTTTTTGGCAACTGGTGCGGCCTGCATCGCTATGATTTCGTCCCGCAGGATCTTCATCACCTGCGCCATGACGCTGGTGCACTTCACGCTGTTCTTCTGAGACCGCTTGATGAACGACGGGTCATTCCCGTCCCGAAGAACGATGAGACCGCCCGTCCCGTCAACGTCGGTCTGGATCATTATGTCTCGAGCGGTCATCAGTAGTTCTCCCAATAGCGACCGAAAACGACATGCGGACGGTGAGTCTCCCACCATTCCCTGATCTTCCACCGCAATGTCTTTTCAAGTTCCCCCTGCTTCCTGAGCCTGTCGGCGTTCTCCTCAATCATCCTCAGAAGTTGAGCGTGAGACACTGGGGGATCTATTGTCATCTGAGCAGATTTCAGCATGACATCCTGTTCTGTCACTTCCTTCCCCCCTTGCACTTGCCCATCAGCTTCACCTTGCCACCACTCTTCGGTTTCACCTTCTCCTCCTTGCGTCCCATCCCTGCGCCACCGCCCCGTGCGTCGGGGTGTACGCCGGCTCCACCGGCACCCCCGCGCTGTCCAACACGATCCGCCTGTTCCTCGGCCCCGATGAGTAGGCGGTCATCCTCTCGGGGTACTCCGCTATCAACTGCTCCTCCTCGGCGATCTCTGGCCTCGGCTGCCTCACCTTGGGGTACACCTCGGCAACGACGCTATACTGAAAAGCATCGTGCACGTGACTGAAGTTGTTTTTCAGCGGGTTTTCCTTGTAGTCCTTCTCGCCCATGCGCGGGTTCTGCTCCCGGACGTATCCCGCGGTGAAACCGTTGCACAGCATGTAGCACTGCTGGTCGATCAAAAGCCCGTTGCGCCATAGGAGCAACTGGTCCACCGCAGAAATCCTCAAGTCAAGCTCATTCCTGCTGGGGGTCATCTCGATGCCGCAATACTCCATGACCATCTGCGCGTTGCTCGTAAACCCGCCGTTCTCACTGGAGTATCGCGCCCAGCTCGCGGGATCCGCGTAGTGTATCCCCTCGTAGCCCGGGTACTCCGATGCCAGGGACGACAGGACCCACTTGCCGAAATCCAGCGCCTGCATCCTGTCGTTGTAGAACTCCTTCAACACCTGGTACTGCATGGGCGCTATCTTCTGTGTCACCACTGCCGCGGGGAAGTTGCCAGAGAAGTCCCACCCCACAAGCAGCGGAACGCCCTTCAATTCCCCCGTCCTGTTGTCCCTCTCCTTCCTCCACGTCAACGGGGCCTTGGCAATGTGAACGTGCTTGTCGAAGTTTCGATACACTGGTTTCCCCCTCGGCGTGTCTCCCGGCTCCCCTTCAACGAGAATGTTGACCATCTCCGGGGCCTCCGAGTAGTCGCGGCGCACGCTGTCGTAGTACTCGGGTCTCAGGTTCTCCTCATTCTCCCCCGCTTCCTGCCAGAACCCGACATGGTCCGGCGTTGGCGGGATGGACGGTATCGGCCCATTCGTCGGCAGCTTCTTCTCCAGGACCGAGCAATCGTACACACCCGTGCGCCAGTCTTTCTTCCCCGTGAGCTCGCCCGGTGCCCCGCACTTCGGGCAGTGGTCCACGAGCGAGAAAGTTTTCTGACACTCCCTGTTCGTGCACCTCCACTGCGGGGCGGGGTCCACAAGCACCTTCGGCCCCACCCAATCGTATGTCGTGTACATCGCGTGATTCGCGGGGAAGGGGTTTGCCGTCTCGATGAAATACCGCGGCACAAACCCGCACGGGCTGTCCTTCTGCTTGGGGTACCTGCCCAGCCTTCCCTTGACGACCTGCTTGGACAGAAGCGGCAACTGGTTTGCCTCGTCGATCCACGCACCCGTGACGTTCTGGCTCCTGAACTTCCCTTCCTCCTCTGGCGTGTTGCACGAAAGGAACTTCAAGTGCACGATGAGCGGAGACGGACAATTCGTGCTGCTCGGCCACTTCACCGTCAACAGCTTCCTCGACGGCTTCCATTCACCGTGAGAGAACCAGTCCATGGCCTCGGTGAAGTCGGAATCCATCAGAGCGTCGTATGTTTTCCGGATCACGAACCACCGAGTCTCACTGATCCCGTAGTTCATGTATATCCGACGAGGAAGGTTGAACCCCACCTCCCAGATGGCCGCCGTTGTCTTCCCGCTTCCGATCGGACCGACGATGCACCGTGACTGCGCATCGCAGCGATGGAACACGTCCAGGGTCGGGGAACAGGGAGCATACTTCTTGTAAATCATTGCCTGACCAGCGCCGTAGCCTTCCACACGCGCGAGTACGTCACCGCCCTTGCATCGACCGGTATCATCTCGCTTACTTCTTCTTTCGTCTTCCCTTCGTAGACCCTCTCGACCCAGACTGATGAAGGGCTATCGCGACTGCCTGCTTGCGCGAACGAACCTTGTGACCCGAACCTGACCGAAGCGTCCCGCGCTTGAACTCCCCCATGACCGCGTGTACCTTGTTCTTGGGGCTGAGCTTCTTCCTCTTCTTCGCCCCTTCCCCTGGCCTGTCTGCGTGCTTGTAGGACTTCTTCACCGTGGCCGGCGTCCGTTTCTTCTTCGATGACATTGTCTCCTCCCCTCAGCTTCAGGTCTGCCTCGACCTTACCGCCCTTCGCATAGACTCGCATGGCGGGCAACGGCATCGCTCCCTGTGTGGCCTCCAGCGCTGCCTTGCTCAACTGCGCGGGGTCCATCGGGGGGTTGTACACGCTCTTTTCGACCGCAGAGCGCAAAGCGGCCGCTCGAGACTCGATCTCCGCCAGGTTTCGCTTACCACCCGCCCCGTCGTCAATTATTCGTGACACTCGCCACTCCCGCCGCGATCGTCGTGCTCAGCGTCTCCGTGCTCACGGCCGCGTTCTTCTGGAATGCCGCCACGAGCCCGTTGATCGACTCCGCGTCAAGGTTACCCTCCGCGTCGATCCTGTACGAGTCAAGCGCCTGCCACAGCGCCGAAACCGACTTCCTCATCTCCCACGCCAGCGCTTCCGCCTGCGTCTTGAACTGCGTGCCGTCAGCGGCTACCCAAAAGGTCTTCTGCTCGGCCATCACGCAGCCTCATCCAGCCGCAGACCAATCCTGACAAGGTACTCAGTCGTGGCAATGCGTCGGATGTCTTCCTGCTTGTCCACGCGCTCATGCCTTCCCACCCGTCAATTTCACGTCATCGGTGTGACTCGGAAACAGGATATAATAGCACGTCCAACAGATCTGAAGCGCACTCTCCCACGGCTTGGCATCGCTGTGGCGCATGTGCCAAAATCCCTCCGTCGTCGTGGGCATCACCTTCCCGCAGCGGTCACAGACGAAGCGGACCACCTACCGACCCTGCAGCCGTCCCGTGGGGGTGTACTGGTACGAAAGCACCCCCGGTGACTGGTACTGCGCCACCATCTCCCCGCAGTCACACACCGCGCCGGCCGCGGGAGCCGCCTGGGGCACCCCGTTCACGCTCACGTTGTGCTGATTGAACATGCACGCCATCTCTCACACCTCCGCTGCCTCAAGCAGCACTGATATTGTCCTGGACAAGCTCAACGGGTGCACCCCGTCGTAGCTGAGATACCGAAACCGATACCGCGCCGCCATCACCTCCCGATAGAGCCCCGCTGGTATGGCAACACGGCAATGTATCATTTTGTATACAACCTCAATTGATTCCTGCGGTCATGCAGAACACCCGATGTAGCACCGAGTCAACCAGCACAACCCCGATGAGGTACTTTGCCCTACGATGAGCGCAGTCAATCACGTTCTGCAGGTGACGTGTCATTTCACGTCCACAGACCGAAAAGTCCCGCCACGGCCCGATTTCAGCGTCCTGGGGCAGTTCCTCAAGCATCCTTGGCCTCCTCGCGCATCTTCTTCCACCGCTCCGCGGCACTCTCCGCCTCCCCACCCTGCCCGGGGGCTCCCTTGAGCGTGTTCGTGGGCACCCAGCCGCCGTAGGGCTCGAAAACGATGACTTCCCGCTCGCTGGTGGCCTGCTCCCCCCACTTGTCGGGATGTATGCGCCCGGCAATCTGTAGGGTGCGCTGAATCCTCTTGTCTCTGGCGTTCACGAGATCCCTGGCCACGGGGATACGGACCTCTACCGACTTCACAAGCGCTAGAACCTTCTGCACGGGGTCAAGACCCTCCACGTCGGGAACCTGCTTGACCATCTCCAGAAGATCCTCGTGCTCCTTGTCCAGAGATACCGCCAGCTCAAGGCCGCGCTGAGTCTCTGCGTCTACAGCAAAGGCGTAAGCACGTTCGCACGTCTCCTTGAACTCCGGTCTCTCCCTCGCTGCAGCAAAAAGAGTCTTTCGGCTTGGAATGTCAACGTATCGCCTTCCGGGATGGTCTTTCCCGGTCTCTTTTCGTTTCTTTTCCCCTTCCTCGATGATCTTTGCGAAGGACCAGCCTTGAGACTGCAGCTCGATGACTCTCTCCATCCAGGGTTCGAAGACGGTTTCCACCTCCCCCATGCGACGGGACACATCGGCGACCTCCCGGGCCTCTTTCTCGCGGTCGGGAAGGCCGGTCGTCACATTTTTGTTGCGCTTTGTCAGCTTGGAATCCTTGGAACCTTGTCCGTGAGCCTTCTTCTGCGGTCCCTGCGGGGTTTTGGGAGTCTCAGCCATACTAAGCTACCCTCCGGCAAGAAGTTACCACACTTTCGGGGTCTGTGCCAC
>Ga0335069_10001341_pt1 | contig 39831 bp, 35 predicted proteins | sample Lox_Sample_11_FD_206714 | JGI IMG/M metagenome (GOLD analysis project Ga0335069, IMG submission 206714) | Soil microbial communities from Loxahatchee National Wildlife Refuge, Florida, United States - Lox_Sample_1.1 | ecosystem: Environmental > Terrestrial > Soil > Wetlands | place: USA...
GTCCAGTGCGCGCATGGCGGCGATCTTCAGATCGCGACTGTAAACTGATCGGGCCAAATCCATTCCTCACTCCATTCAATGTATTTGGTCCCTTAACTTTGTGTCTCAGTTTTGGGGTTCACTTCAGGAGGGAGCGCCGGTACCCCGGCAGGATATTCCGCATATATAGGCACAAGTGGCTATGCTGGTCAGGGCGGTTTCGGCGGTGATTATTCCGGATACGATGTCGCGGGAGGTGGGGGCGGCGGAGGCGGAGGTTATTCTGGGGGCGGGGGCGGAGCGGGTAATGGCTACCTCGGCGGTGATGGGGGTTATGGCGGCGGAGGAGGCGGTGGATCGTCGTACATTGCATCAAACCCGGCGCTTACCGCGACGAGCACGACCGCGGGCGTGAATTACGGCGACGGGTCGCTCACGATCACGCCCATCACGCCGCTCCAAAACCTTAACCAATACATATTGAACACGACGACGACGCTCGGGGAAGGCAGTTCCACGAATACGGGCGTGACGTTCGGGGCAACGCTGACGTCGAGCGCCAGCACCACGCTCCAGCTCCAGGTCGAAGTGGAACCGACGGGAACCGCGTTCCTCGGCATCCCCAATGTCACGAGCAGCATTTTTGTTTCGCCGGGAACCGCGGTATCGACCACGTTCACCCGAGTGACCGGCGGATATCATTGGCAGGCGCGGCAAGTCAATGCGTCGGGCACCGCCACCGTGTGGCAGGTATTCGGCCCGAATGCGTCCTCGACCGATTTCATCCTCGCTAACACATTTGTCGAAACTTACACCGGGTCAGTCGCGAGCTTCACAGTTCCCGCTCACGTGCTTTCGCTCACCCTTACCGCAAATGGCGCCCAAGGCAATGCCGGAGGCGGTTCATCGGGAGGAGCTGGCGCCAATGGCGGCCAAGCCATAGGGACGCTTTCGAATCCGAGCGGCACTTATTACTATTACGTTGGCAGTCAAGGCGGCGGAGGAAGCGGCGGGACCGGATGGGCAGGTGGAGGGAATGGCGGTGCTGGTGGCGGCATGACGTGGTTTTCCTCGCAGAACACCTTCGACCAAAGTCACACCATTATTGTTGGTGCGGGTGGCGGAGGTGGTGGTGGATATGGTTCTTCTGGAGGTGGGGGAGGTGGCAATGGCGGGGGCGCATCCGGAGGTACTGGCGGTCTTGGGGCTGGCGGCGGCGGTGGTTCGCAAACGTCGGGGGGCACAGGCGGCCCCGGGGGTGGTTGCGTGGGCGGCGGCGCGAGCGGTAGTGCGGGTTTGGGTGGAAATGGCCATAACGGAGGGAATCCCAATGGCATACCTGCGGGTGGCGGGGCTGGTGGCGGTAATGGGTATTACGGGGGCGGGGGCGGGGGTGCAGTTTATGGTTGCAATTATTCAGGAGACGGGGCTGGCGGCGGAGGTGGTTCATCCTTTGTCGCACCTGACCTGACGGCTACCGGCACGACTTCTGGGGTGAATTCCGGCAACGGCTCCTTAAGTATCGTGGAAACATTCGATCCAGTGCCGAGCCTTTCATCCTCAAGTCAATATCGTTCGGATGGAAGTACGGTCATCAACGAAGGAAGCTCTACGAGCCAGGTGCCGGTCGTGCTCGCCGCGACCCTCAACTCTTGGACTGGCCGCGATCTCCAACTCCAAGTCGAAGTGCAACCTTCAAGTACGCCGTTCGCCAATACGCCGAATGTCACAAGCAGTCCGTTCGTTGCCCCGGGCAACGTGGCGACGACGACCTTCACTGGAACGAACGGAAGTTATCACTGGCAGGCGAGAGCAGTTGACGTCGAGAACAACACCTCGACATGGACTCCCTATGGCGTATTCCAGTCTGGCAAAGCTTTCCAGGTGGACACCGGCGGCACGCTCACGACGAATTTAGCGTCCTACTGGAACATGGAGGGCAATTCCAAGGATTACTGGGGCACCAACAACGGTACGGATACGGCGATGTCCTACGGTACGAGCTATGGCAAGGTGAATCAGGGTGCGTTCTTTGGCGGCTCGGGGTACATCAACGCAGGGGATGGCACGAGTTTACAGATCACCGGCAATCTCTCTGTGGCGTTCTGGCTCAAACTCCCCTCGCTTTCGGGCACGTATGGCATTGTAACGAAAACGGACGACAGTTCGGGGCGTTCCTATGGGGTGTGGACGGAGGGCAGCGGCGCCCTGACGTTCGCCGTGGCAAGCGGCGGCGGCGGGTCCACCCAGAGCGACTGGACGAACACCGTTGGCGACATGGATACCAACTGGCACCTTTGGGTGTTTACCTTCAACCCATCCACAAAAACATTCACCGCCTATAAAGATGGGAGCGTCGACTCGACATTCACGGCGGGTAACACGGGTTTCAGCGGATCTACTATTTACAATTCAGCAACGGATGTCTTCCTCGGAGCGCGGAGTGGCGGGGCATGGATTGCGAGCGGTGACATGGACGAGGTAGGGATTTGGAACAAAATACTTTCCTCGACCGAGGTTTCTAACCTCTATAACAGCGGGAACGGGCAGACGATGGTGACCTCTACAAGCACCCCCGCGGTCAATTTTGTCCTTGCCGTCCCGCATATCAACTTCACCTTCCCGACCCAAGGGACGACGACGCCGAACTTCCCGAACTGGCAGATGAAGGCCGATACGGTGACCTCGACTGACAGCTACGCCCTCACGGTCGACTGGGACGATACGACCGGGGATCCGGCGCAAAGCTCGACGATCATGGCGAGCGGGACCGCGCTCCTCGCGGGCGTGAACGTTCCGAAGCCGACCTCCTCCATTGATTACACGTACGATGGGACGCCGGTCCTCATGAATGCGACCGCCACGCTCTACGATGCCACGACGACCACCGCGACGAATTCGATCAGTTTCACGGAACAAACGACCGTGGCTCCTCTCGGCTGCGGATCGAACCAGATACAGTGCATCTCGTACAAGTACGACAACGACGGTAATGTGACACAGATCGCGGACAACTCCGCGACGAACGCGGCGATTACCGTGAATTATGCCTACGACGCATTGAATCGCCTGGTGTCAGCGTCATCATCGGATGCTGCGAGCGGCCAGAACTATCTCCAGACGTTCTCGTATGACCCTGTGGGCAATATTTTGACCGGTCCGAAAGGCACCTATTCCTATAACGGGGCGAGCAACGCCGACCCTGATGCGGTGACGGGCATCGCGAACGGCACTTCCACCACGCAATTCACCTATGACAACAATGGCAACCTCACGAATGCGTCGAGCGGCACCTATACCTGGGATTACCGCAACGAATTGACTGCCGCTTCTTCCTCGAACACGACTTCGAGCTATGGCTATGATTATACGAGCCAGCGCGTGAAGCTGGTGAGCGGAACTTCGACCACATACTATCCGGAAACTACGTACAGCGTCACAGGTTCCACGAAGACGAAACATATCTTCTTCGATGGCTTGCTCGTTGCGACCGTCATCAACGCGCCGTCCTCGACTGCGGCAATCAACTACGTTGCGGACGACATGCTGGGAGGCATGAACGACGTCGTTAACTCATCGGGGACCGTGATCGAAACCGGCCAATATTTCCCCTATGGGAGCATACGGATCGACAACGCTACGGGGACGACGAGTGAAGTGCGCAAGTACATAGGGCAGCAGTATGACGCCGCCACGCAATTGTCCTATCTGAATGCGCGATACTACAACGGCGCTCAGGGACAGTTCCTCAGCGAAGATCCGAGCTTCCTTGCGATCGGCAATCCGAATAGAGTTCAGCAATTGACCAATCAGAGCCAGATGGCACTTCTCGCCAATCCGCAACAATTGAACGCATATTCTTACTCGCAGGATAACCCGATTATTAAGAGCGACCCAAGTGGGGACTGGTATCTCGACATCAATGTCTCCTTCCTCGCGCCACTTGTCTCAGATCTCCCCATAGGTATTGGACCCTCCGCGGGAGTATTAATCAGTCAGCAAGGTATATACGGATATGTGGGAGGAGCTATAGGATCGGCCGGAAAGGGATGGTCTGTTGCCTATTCTTCCGATAATCCTTCGGAAGGATGGAGCGCTGGAGCGTCTGAGTATTATGGTGTTGGTAGCGCACAGTCATATTCCCTGACTGGCAGCGGAGGATGGTCAACTGAATATGGCATAGGATCGCCTGGAATTAGTGTGGGCGATGCTTATACCAAACAACTTATAAGTTTTGGGCCAGCAACGTATTACGTGAGCGGGAATCAGGCGCAGACCGCCGCGTCCCTGCAAAACGCTAATCCACTGTTTTCTAGCTCTGTTAGGTCGACAAATGCAATTACCGCAAATTCGGGGTCTCGAAATTCTTCGGGTTATAACTCCTCTCCTGGATCTGGGAATTCCTTGAACTCTCAGCAGATCGGGGGCATCCAAGCTCAACTCAATGCCATCGCAGCCGAGATTCAAGTCATTGAGCAAGAAATTAATTCACTAAAATAATGGCCACTCTGAATGCGGAGAAACAACCAGCTTTCACGCTAAGACATACTCCATGGCTTGCGGTCCTTTACCTCATCGGTTTCGTATTTGGTGTCGGCTTAATCTTGTTCAGCAGACAAGTCTCAGTGTGGCTCCCAGTGTTCATCATTCTATTGGTGCTCGTACTTGCTGATTTTAGACACACCGTATCCTATCAAGAGGGGATGATTATATGGAAACCTTTCCCATGGCCTACAGTCTCGATTAAGCTTTCCGACATCACAGCCCTTAAGAGGGAGACAACGTTCTGGCGGTCGAATACTCGTGATTCAATCGCGATTTATGACGATAGCAATAATAAACGGATAAAACTGTCCCTAACATTGTTCACTCGAAATGACATCCGCAAGCTTCTGCAGATCATCCATGACGCGCGGCCAGATTTAACGATTCCCGAAGGCTGGGCCGCGAAACAACCATGAGGACCACGACTATCGAGCGAAGATCATGAAAATCTCCCCCACGGGCGCCCTCATGGTTGTCACGAACGCCGCCTACGGCCATCCCGCCGAACCTCAAGAACGCAAGGCTGGTGTCGGCCAGAGCATTTACATCGGGCCGCAAACCAAGTTCACAAGAACCTCTTGGTCGAGAGGATCTATAAATCCTCGGATAGTCGCCGAAGGATTAGATCAATAAAAACATAAACCTTAATCAACATGAACAACGTATCACTGCGGAGTCGGATGGTAGGAGGATCCGTGATCGCCATAGCGTTTGGCTTGCTGTTCGCTAACTTCTCTTCTGCCCAAGTCGCCAGCTCATCCCCATCATCGACATCCTCAGATCAGTCGCAGTCAGCCACTCCCGTAGTTTCGGTTCAACTGACATCATCTTCCTCAATGCCACCCTCCAATCCCACCTCTACGGATGGGGCGCCTTCTTCGACGCCATCTGATGACCTTGCGCAGTTATCGTCCTCGAGCACCACAGTCGGCTCATCAACGCCGGTGGCTGTGTCGTCAGCTAGCTCAACATCAGATTCCACTTCCACCACGGCCGTGACTTCAACTTCCGTCGAGTCCAGCGCTCCTGGCGTTTCGTCAGCGACTTCTCCCTCGGTCGATCAGCTATCCCTGACCGCACTGGCCTCATCTTCGCCCAGTTCGACGCAATCTTTGCTCTCTTCAACATCGACCGCGACCTCTTCAACCGTAACGCAACCCGCGTCGCCTCCGCCTTCACCCCCGGTTCCGAATGCGTACCCAACTTGCGATCAGTCGGTTATAAACGTTCCAGCCGATTATCCGAGCATCCAGACGGCTATCGATGCCGCAAGCATCGGGGATACGGTGAAAGTTGCGGCAGGGACATATAACGAAGACGTGAGCCTCAAGAGCGGCATCTGTCTTGAAGGCGCGGGGGTCGACCAGACGATTATTTCGAAGAGCGGCGCTTCCGGAATATCAGGCAATGGCGTTTCCTACGTGATCATCGAAAATCTCACCGTCGAGGACAGTGGTTGTGCGCCCGGCCTTTGCGGCGGCGGTGGAGACGGGGGAGGGGTTTGGTTGTCCGGGTCAAACAACATAACCTTGCAGTCGTGCCGTCTTACCGGGAATACTGCGGTGAACGGCGGCGGAATGTACCTATCCGCGAGCACCGTTACCATGGATCATTGCCTCATCGACGACAACACGGCCCACAATGCCGGCGGGGGCATCATCGCGGATGCTGACTCAACCGTAGCGCTTACGGATGTCACCGTGGCCAATAATACCTGGTCTAACGCCCTCGGCAACGGCGGCGTCGGCGGCGTTGATGCCTTGGGCGCCAGTTTGCAGATAGCTAACTCGATTCTGTGGGGGAATAACGACACGAACTTTTCCGGAAGCGGGTCCGGCGTCAGCAACTCAGATATCGGGGGCTGGTCGGGCGGAACGGATAACGTTAGCACCAATCCCAGCTTCGTTTCCACTACGGATTATCAGCTTCAAACCGGTTCGGCAGTAGTTGGCATGGGTACGAACTGATGTGTTGCTATCCGCCAGCCTCCCGACGGCTGGCGCGCGCCGGAATTCTGTCCATGGATCGGTTGACGATCCGACCTTGACAATTTCTGACAGTCAGATAATCTGAGAGTATGGCAAGCAGAACCGCCACCCGAGAAAAGATCGGCCGCGTGGGACAGCGCCGCCAAGTCGTGATCCCGCGAGAAATGCTGGAGACCCTGAACCTCCGGGAAGGGGACTTTGTGGCGTTCACCCCTCAGGCGAACGGCGTACTGATTAAGGCCAAACGCCTTGTCGATGACACGACCCTGACGCCCCGGGAGGCGATGAAGATGCGCAAGGGGCTGGAGCAGGTCCGCGCCGGCAAGAAGATCCCGTGGCCGCGCATCAAGCATGAACTGGGCCTGTGAGTTCTCCGAAGCGGCCGGCGAGGACCTCCGGGCGCTCCCGAAGCCCATCCAGAGACGCGTGGCCCGCGTCATGACACAGATGGCAGATGATCCCTTCCAGGGTGACGTCAAGCCGCTGCAGGGAGCGGAATGGAAAGGCGTGTTCCGTCGTCGCCTTGGCGATTATCGGCTGCTCTTCATGGCGGACTATGCCACGAAGGCCGTTGTGGTCGTTCGCATCCTGATCCGATCCGGCAAGACATATCGGTGAGCGGTGCCTCACGCGGCAACTGTTTCATCCCTTCCTCCATCCGCTGCCCCGCTGTCATGAGGTCGTACGATCGGATCGACATCGAAAGAGATCTGACCGGCGTTGCCTACCCGCTTCTCGGAGCAGGGAAGTACTTTCCTGCCGTGCGCGGCAGTGCGGGCGACCTTTGAAAACGACTTCCCCAGGCGTATCGTGAAACAGAATACGAGCAACAATCAATTGATCTGAATCGGTGCATCGCCTGCCTTTCCCCGGAGGAGCGTTTCGATTTCTTGCAAGATCGGTTCTGAGATCGGATCTTCCACGTATATTCGAACGTCCTCCACAAACGCCCGCAGGTCGCTAAATTCAGGCGATTTGTCCCAGCGACGGAACGGCTTTGCCGCGTCAATACTGAGATATTCGTCCTGGAGTGCAAAGTTCGAACCGGTTGTCACGAGGATAAGACGTTTCGCTCTCACATCGCCCGTTTCGAACCTAGGCGCCGCGTCTTTATTGAATGAAATCAAAAGTGTCGAAAGTTCGAACCGTGACCTGCCGTTCGCCGCGGGCGCCAGTTTCTGGGCGATGCCCATCTGTTCCCGTTCGAGGCGCTGGCGCTGTTTCACGAATTCCTCATCCGTCAACAGGTCCCGAATCCGAAGTGCCGTCAGGTTGTTCAGTTCGTTCTCCAACGCAGCGCGCGCCCGCAAAAGAGATTCCTGTTTTTCGAGCTGCAGCAGGCCTCGCTGACTGGCGCCGCGTTCCAACCGCGTCAGTGCCCACTGCTCAAACCGGTTCGGCAGCGTGATTTCCCGCAGGAATCGGGCAATCTGCCCTTCGAGGGCTTCGGCCGAAATACTCGGTTGGCTGCAACGATAATGCGGACTACGTTTGCTGCAGTGATAGTAGATGTAGCGCGAGCCGTACCGGTTCGTCTTCTCCTCGGCAGTGACACCGTATCCGCATTCACCGCAGCGGATAAGACCGCTGTAGGCGAACTGCCGCGTCTTTTCGCGGGGCCGGTGGGGTTTCCCCAGGATTTCCTGAACCCGGTCGAACTCGTCAAGGGTGACCATCGCTTCGTGCTTTCCGGGATAGGTGCGGTTCTCGTTCGCGATAATTCCGGCATAGAACTGGTTCGTCAGGATTTTATAAATGGCGCTCAGGCAGAGCGGCTTGCCGCCGATCCGTTTCCGCTTGACGGTCCGCAACCCCCAGTCCTTCTCCGCCATTTCCCAGATCTGGCGGGGCGTGTACGCGCCGGTCAGCATCAGCCGCCACACTTGCTTTATCAGGCGAAACCGCTCCGGATCGGAGATGATCGTCTTCGTCGCTGTGTCGTTCAGGTATCCGATCGGCGCGAACCGCGGCAGCCATCCCTGCTCTACCTTCGTGCGGTTCCCGCGCCTAACGTTCTCGCTGAGGTTGTCCACGTAATATTTGGAATATCCGAAAACGATCGACAGCATGAACTTCCCCTGCGAGCTGTTTTCGAATGAAAACGACGAGAACTTGAGATCCTTGAGCTTGTTCGTGTCGAGGAGATAGATAATCCGGCCGCCGTCAATGGAGTTCCGCGCCAGGCGGTCCGGATGCCAGCACATGATGCCGTCAGCCTCGCCGGCCTCGATGCGCTTCAACATCTCGTTGAACACGGGACGGCCAGGCGCTTTCGCACTCATCGACTCCTCATACGCGTCGACGACCGTTACATTGCTTGTGACGGACCTCAGCTTTTCGAGTTCGCGGCGTTGGGATTCGATTGAAAGCACTTGCCGGTCCTCGGCTTCGCTCGATTTTCGGCAGTACACGAAATATCTCATGGATGTGATCCTGTTATTTCTGCGGGTGGGGCTGGTCTTCGTTTGCGGGTGCTTCCGCAAGAAGGAGGAACAACTCCATCAACTGTGTGGCGTGATGTCTGGCCTGTTCCCCGGTGAGCGTCTCTCCGAATTCTTCCCGCCAGATCTGCGCGAATTCCGTGATGTCTTTTTCATCCAAGTCCATTGCCGAAGGCTACACGTTGACGGCGGGTCATGTACAGGATGCGGATCTTGTCGTGCGGGGCTATAACGACCGTCGGCACGTCGCGCCAACGCGGCATCTGAGCTTTTGGTCGCCACGATTATATTTTAGTCGTTTAACGAATTCTCTCAAGAAGAGACCTAGCACGGGTGGCTTGGCGAGGCATCAACGAAAGCCGCCTACACAGACCTCGTCGATTTGATGCCGAAGACGTCACTAGCAGTACTAGAACCGGAGTGGATTCGGGGAATCTCAGAGTTTTTGCAACGACCGTGAAACGCTCGTGGTCATGGGTTCACTATTTCATCAAGCAGCACTCTCAAAAAAGGGAGAGGGCACATGCAGTTCACGACACCGACACAGGCACCAAACTATTTGCGGGTTTATTCTTTCACGGCAGCGACAACGTTATCACGCAAGCCGTTCGGGCACGCCTGCCGCCTACTAGCCATCTCAAGCATCGCGTTCTTGTTCATCGCCGGATCTTCGGCGATGGCGCAAAGCACATCACCCTGGGTAAAGGTCGGGGATGCGACATTCGGTGACCTTCAAGATCCAACGCCCGGCGCAGCATATATGACCGCTTATGTCCGGGCGGTCGCATTTTATCAAAACTCCAACTGGTGGACGAGTTTCGTTGAGAAGAACAGGCAGGCGGTAATCACGGTCAATCTCGACGGGACCATTGCCGGAACCCACGTTTCACAAACAAAAACCGGGATGCCGGTCGATCTCCGTAAGAACAAGTCGACCGTTGATTTGGGCTACGCCGGGATTGTGGTGGATCACCTTCCCACAACCTTCAATGGGATGACTATGGCCGTCCAGGTCAACAAGACAGCACAAGACGGCCTTGCGGCACTGATATCACAGGTCGCGCAGCTTTCGGCGACGACGCCGCCAACACTGTCCATCTCGCAGCAGGCGATGGGCATAACAAGCCTCAGCAAGAGCGTTGCTGATTTTCTCTTCCACGCCAACCTTTTGGTCAAAGGCCTGACGACACAGAATGCCTTGCCGGCGGGTGGATTGCTACCGCCGGGGATATATGCCAGCTTAGCCGGTGACTCACAGGAAGATTATCAGCAATATCTCGCGCCCGGCACGCCGGGGTTGCATTGGTCCGGGTCACAGCTCACCTACAACAACGCGCCCGTTGAAAAGATTAGCTACTTTATCATCGAAGTGGCTTACCAAAAGCAATTCTTCGCGAAACCGACAGATGCCCTGAGCTTTGGCGGTGTCAAGTCATGGGCTGCTCTGTATCAGCTTGCCGAGCGGGAGATACCTACGATCAACACGGCTGCGGACGCCACGAAGACGGCGAATGACGTTCAGTCTCATCTTTCGGACGCCCGGACGTTGCTCGATGCCGACGCGGATTACATTCAAGACGAAAAGAACGCGATTGCCCTCGCTGTTTACGACGACATTAACACGGCATATCACGACCGACTCACGGCCCTCGGAATCACCCCGCAGCAGGTGGCCTCGACAGATACCCCGGCGACACCGGCACACGGCAATCCGCTGGTTCCGGGTCAACCGCCGGTAGTAAGGCCGAATCTGTTGCCGCCGACAGACTCGCTGATCGATTCGCATGCATCGCTTCTAAATCAGATAATGCGAGAGAACCATCCGATGACCCCCGCGGGTGGCCCTCACTGAGACGCGTAGTGGTCGCTTTAGCCGCAACCCGGTCGATAGTCCAGAGAATTGGCAGCCGCGCGCCATATACCTTAATGCTGCACGGTGAAAAGTGTGGATGACTTGCGATTCGCCGACATCCGAGCCCTTGGGGCGGAGAAGCGGGAAACATCCAGCTTTTCAGGGCGATTTTGAAGACCGTCTGGCTTGGCTCATCGAACATCGGAAGAACATCCTGGATTCATGGCCTTGTGCAGGAAAATCTGCATCGATTGTCCTGCGGTGGTCGTGGTGGACGAAACAGTCTGGCGCTGTTTCACGCGAACAAGTTGGGATCCCGTCCACTGGTCCATTGGGTCGCGTTGGCTCGATCGCGGCTTCGGTCACAGGGGCGCGTGGCCATCTTCGGCGAATAGGAAAGTCGGTCCTGGCTTTGGTTCTTCTTTCGCGCCGCATCTTGAGGCTCAATCCCTCGGATGCGGCATTGGCTCTGCGCACCAATCACAGTTTTGGCGGTCTACCCTGGAGCCTAGAGTGAAGGACGTTCGAACTCGATGGGGCAGTCATGATGAAGACCTCATTGAGATGGTGGCGGCAGTCCGGCGCCTCAAAGAACTCACGGGGCCGGGGCAGGCGGCGCAAGCTGCCTGATTATGATAACGGAGGCGGATTCTCAAGATAGAACATTCTGCCGTCTCGGCACGTCATAGTCTACCTAAATCTATTTGTAAGTACATAATATAATTTAATCTCAGTTGAGTGCCGGTCCAACAGCCCGAATCAAAGGAGGAATCTGTATGCGTTCCGTATCGAGCTCCATCGCCGTCGCCGCAGCGGTGTGCGTTTTCTCCGCGAGCGCCGTAGCGCAGTCTGGGACCTATAGCAAGATCACGATGTACGCACTTCCGGCAGCCGACAGCGCACCTCAAGGGATCACCATGGGGCCAGATCACGATCTTTGGTTTACGGAATCAAACAGTAATCAGATCGGCCAGTTCGCCGGAAGCGGACCGGTCATTGAGCACGCGGTGCCGACGGCAAACAGCAACCCCGGATCTATCACTCTCGGCCCCGACGGAGCGTTGTGGTTTACCGAATGGGATGGCAATAAGATCGGGCGCATCAGCACCGCCGGGGCCATCACCGAGTTTGACGTCCCAACCCCGAACGCGGAACCCTACGGCATCACAACCGGCCCGGACGGTGAGTTATGGTTCGCCGAAGCTCGGCCCAGCGTAAGTAAGATCGGGCGAATTACAACGGATGGTGCGATTACCGAGTACCCCGTGCCGACTCCAAACGGCTCCGGCCCCTATGGCAACGAGTTTGGCCCGTTTGTCGTCGCGAGCGGGCCAGATGGCGCTCTGTGGTTTACCGATTATGCTGCCAGCTACATCGGGCGGATCACCACCTCCGGCTCCCTGAGTCAGTATCCTGTGCCGACGGCTAACAGTGGCCCCAGCACCATAACGGTCGGGCCGGACGGAGCCCTGTGGTTCACTGAATACGCCGGCGACAAGATTGGTCGCGTCACCACCGCTGGGGCCTTCACAGAGTATCCCCTGGCCACACCTGGCGCCGCTCCGTCCGGTATTGCTACTGGGCCGGATGGCGCCCTTTGGTTCGTCGAGCAGCTCGCCGACAAGCTCGGGCGGGTTACCACGAGTGGCGTGGTCACTGAGTTTCCCGGTGCCGGCAATAACCTGGATTGATCACTTCCGGTCTGCACCGCGAATTGTGGTTCACGGTTATGAACGGTAACGCCATTGCCAGCGCGCCTGCATGCGCCCTCGGCTTAAGCGCGAGCATTTCCGACGACACGCTGACCACTAGTTTCGACTTGGGCGTCACCGAGACCGCCGTTTTGACAATCACAGCCGGAAGCAATGTTATTCTGCAAAAGGACGGCCCGCCAGTGGTTCCGCCAAAACAGTTCTCACTTAAGTTCCCGTTTTCAGGTCAGGGCAACGTGACGATAACATCGACGTTAGCGAACAGCGTAGGCCGAACACAGTGTTCCGAGTGGACGACTGTGAACACCGAATAACCCTGGCTCAACCGAATGGCGGTAACCGCCCATTTGCCCGCTGCCACGATACCCGACCCTAGGGTCTCGGCTTGCCGACAGATGAACTCTGGCCGGGCACCAAAACCCCTTTATGCAGGATCTGAGCAACCGATTCGCTTATTATCAGCTCAGAGTCGCGTTACAGTTTTTTAACCTCCGCTTTCATCAGTTGCACCTGTGCCTGCGCCGGAACCCGCACTTGCCCCCAAGCCACAGAATCTCGTTAGATTTCGTATTCGGGCAGTGAGGCTCTCGCAACAAGTTCACCCGCGACGAATCGCGCCAGTCTCGGCCGGCCAGGCGGCACCATTCTTTGCCGGTCCGGAGATCCAGGCATCGTACCGTACTGTTCTCGCCGCTCACCGCGACGACGTGGAAGTTCGGCGCAAAAGCCGCCCAATGGAGGAAATCGTCGCCGCGCGCGATCCGATGGACGGCGCGCCCGGCCTGCACATTCCACATGAGAACCGCATCCTCGTCGGCAGACAGCAGGTGTACATCCGATCGGAGTGGCCGTTGCGCGCCCACTCCAACACCTCGTGGATGCTGTCGCGTTTCCTCTGACCTTCGTCGCGGTACCGATCCTATTTTGCGTCGTTGCGGCGATTGCGTGCTACATCCCGGCCCGGCGTGCAACGCGGGTGGACCCAGTGATCTCCCTCCGTTACGAATGACCGCAACCACAGCGTGTGCCTCCGACCGTGTCGCTCCGGGCGACACCGACAGCCAGGCATTGTGGAATTCAATTTGAAGACGACCCTTAGTGAACGATCCACTCCACTCCTGCGAACTCAAATTGAGAAAACCGACCGGCTACGAGGGAGAAAATCCCGGCCGGCTACAATATGCCGAATCGCCCCAGGGGCATCTGGCCACGGAACAACAAGCATCTGGCCGGCTTCGGGCGTCGTCCGCCTTGGCGCGTCCAGGGCCGTCTCGCCCTGCGGCAAACCGGTCCAACCGTTCCAATTGAGATGCGCTATGATTTGTTGAGGTCACGTAGCGGATGGGGCGCCGGAGACTTGGCGTCAAATATCTGATTTTGCACGTCTTCCGTGGGCAGGAGTTTCAAAGTTGGCGGTCCTTAACAATGAACGAACCTTGGCATGATTGGGTACCCGGCGTTCTGAACCGGCACCAGATGAAGACGCTCGTCGATGAGGGCCTCATTAGCATAGCCGGAAACGTCGACGAACTTCTCGACGAGTCGTCCTTAGATTTGACGCTGTCCGGCGAGGCGTACCGAATGGTCCACGGATCGGTCAAACCGGCTGGTGGCCAGACGTATCACTGGTTTTTGAATAGAAAGGAACTTTCCGAAAAGCTATCCCCAAAACAGGATGGCTCTTTCCTGTTGCCAGCTAAGGGGACTTACATTTTCAAGCTCCAAGAGAGGCTCGAAAGCAAACTTGGCCGGATTGGCGTCTTTGGCCATGCAACCGCCAAAAGCTCGGTCGGACGAGTCGACGTGCTTGTGCGACTGATCGTAAATGGCATGGATACGTATGAGTGTTTCAACCCTGAAGCGTTAACCAACCAGGCTGGTGATATGTACTTGGAGATCACCCCGATCACGTTTCCCGTTCGGGTGCGCCAGGGTATATCCCTTTCTCAACTGAGATTATTCTATGGAGACCCCCGGCAAGTCGAGTTCCACGGTAATATCCTTTACCGCACGATTTTCCGCGACGCCGGCAAAGATGACGGGAGCCTCACCGTAGACCTAGAGAATACAAATATTGGCGGTCTGTTTGCATCGGCGTTTTGTGCAGACTCTGTGACTCCTATCGATATGGCGGACGCTATTCCGTTATGGGAAGTTGACACCAAACCCGATCCTTGCAAGCATTGGAGTCTTAAAGAATCAGTCGACGGCCGCCTGACCATTGAAACCGAGCGCTTCTACATACTGCGTTCCAAAGAGAACATCTCGGTTCCTCCTGGGATCGCGATTTATTGTCGCGCGAGCGACGAGACAATCGGCGAAATGCGGATTCATTATGCTGGATTCGTTCATCCATGGTTTGGCCGACGACGAGCAGATGGCAAATCGGGGACGCCTTTGATATTCGAGGTTCGTGGCCATCAAGTGAACGTCAGTCTGGCGCACGGCGAGCGAATGGCCAACTTGACCTTCTATAGAATGTCTCAGGACGCGACAGGTGAGAGCGCACCGACTAAGTATGAACAACAAACTCTCCAATTATCAAAATTCTTCGGCCCGTGGCCGGAGAAGCTAAAAAGGAATGCCGATGGTAGAACACAGGCAGCTTAGTTTTCAGGATAGCCTCTTTCCACTCGCGACCAGGTTTCGTATCGTGAAGATAGCCGCGGATGACGCTAGAGGCAGAACCGATGATTTCAATACGCTCAAGTCGCTTGTTGTTACAAGCGATGAAATGTACCCTCGTATCGGGAATTGGTTTGCGGAAAAAGTTACTCCGGGGTTAGAACTCGGCCACCGTATCGCCTATGTTGCCCATGAGGCTGAAAAACCAATTGCCGCTGCCATTCTTAAGCTGGGTTCCAGGTCGAAATTCTGCCACCTGAAAATTCATGAGAACTTCCAGGATATCGACTTGGGGCAAATGTTCTTTACGCAAATGACCCTTGAGGCTCGACACTATGCTAAAGAAATCCATTTCACCTTGCCCGAGAGTCTTTGGTCCGCAAAACAGAAGTTCTTTGAATCTTTTGGATTCAAGTCTCCTACGAAGGCTCACAGCCAATACCGAAGCGGCGATGAGGAACTGTCTTGCTCTGCCCCGATTGGGGTAGTGTGGCAGGCTGCTTTGGCTCGCTTGCCTAACCTAGTCGCGAAATTCGCCCCCGCCGGTTTCTCGCTCGACAACAGAATCGTGATCAGTATCAAGCCCAAATATCTTGACCGTATAGTCGCAGGCACAAAACTCGTAGAAGTGCGCAAACGATTTTCGCGACGTTGGCTGGGATGCAGAGCCGTCTTATACGGATCTCACCCGCTGAGTTCGTTGGTCGGCGAAGCAACGATATCAGCTATCACTATCGGCAGCCCTGCCTCCATTTGGTCCAAGTACAGAGAACGTATTGGTGCGGAGTGGAGAGAGTTTGATGAGTACGCCGGAAAGTGCCTCGAAGTCAGCGCCATCGAGTTGGCGGATGTGGCACCCTACATTGCACCAGTGGGCTTGGCACAACTGTCTCATTTAACCCAAAAGGACCTTTGCCCTCCGCAGTCCTTTTGCGAACTGAGGCCTGATAGCTCCAATTCATGGCCAGAGGCGGTCGCAATCGCGACTTTGCTTCATGGAAGATTTGACTATTTGAAGACCGGCGCACAGTCTTTAGAATATCGTTCGGGGGTGGTCTAGTTTCTGGGCAGTCAGCGTCACCATTTCCAGTTTCCAAAAATGTTGGATACGCATGAGAATAGCCCTTATCGGGGTGTCTACGCTCGCCACGAGTGGCTCGTCGGGCGCGGAGCGGTTCCTCACAATGTTACCTCGGTAATGCGGAGCGAAATTTAGATGCGGATATGTCCTCACGCCGAACGTTTCCCCTCCATTCGATTACAGCCGCGAGCCGTTACTGCACATGTCGCTTAATAATTGCTCTGACCTTCTTCTTCCACCCGGAGACGTGCAGCACCCGATCAAAATTGTTCCCATATCTGCCCGACAGCAGCTCCGTGCGGCTACGCTGGCTCAGATCTTTCCAGTCCTCGAACATAACGTAGATCGCGTTGCCGTATTCAATGTTTTCAAAGATAACAAGCCTCTCGTGAATCAGCGCTCCAAAGTACCGTTGGAACCCGCTCGTTCCATAGATCAATTTCTCCGGCTTCAAACTCATTAAGAAATTGTACCGATCTGTGATGGAGCTGGCTTCTTCCTTTGTAGGCGTACAGCCCTTGAAGACGCGGGTGATCACTTCCTCGACCGTTCCGGGCGGGAGGATTTCCCATGCTACCCTCATCGTCTTGAGGTACTCGGCCGTTGTCGCTCCTGCTTTCTGAACTCCACAGGCGCCCACATTTTCCTGCAGCAGATTGAGGCATTCGAGGAGGCTTGCCTTAAAGTCCCTGGCCTCCTGGTCGAGGACCTTGTCCACCTCGAATATGATCATCGTCCGGTCGGCCTTCGCATTCTCCGATGGACAAGCCATCTTGATCCTTACGTGCTGCGGCCCGTGGAAGTCCCGGGGGTACTTTTCGTAGGGTAAGTTCACGTCGTGCGTGCCGTATGAAAAATCTCCCCAATTCGGCGTTTCAACGCTATGGTAATGCGTCTGTTTCTTGAGGTCCTTACGTACTACCTCATAGCCGTTTAGGTTGCGATCACTGTATTTGCCGATCCTTGCAGGCGGGAGGGCGGAGTCAGGTATTGTGATTTTGTCACCAGAAACCGAAATGCCCAAGTGCTTCAGTTCTCCTGACGCAAGTTTGGTGGTCTCGTATGTGCGCACATAAGCTGCAATTACATAGCGCCCGAGGTGCTTCAGTTGACTCTGTATTGTTCCGGGGATCTTTCTAACATTCTTTTTCATTTTGTAAGTCTCCTCCCATCTTTTGGTCGCCAGTGCGGAAGAAGATGCGGAGGTTCAAACACATTCCTCGGCCCTAACCACCAAATAAGGCCGAAAACCATTTCCGGAAGCGGCGTGCAGGGGATTTTCGGCCGCTGGTTCGCACTTTCGCCGCGCCCGGATCGATACCCGTGATCGGTAAGCCCTCGGCATCCCCCTTGGCCACGACAGAGGCAAAATAGCAGCCGTCTACGCAAGCCGCACCGTGGCTGCTATCAATCGTGCCGTCGACAAAGTGATAAATCTGTTCGCCGATATCCGAGATGCCCACGGGGTTTAGCGCAACGTGGATGGCCTGCACCATGAGTGACGCAGCGAGATGAGCGCTGAAGGGAAAGACATTCTCGTTCCTCCGCAACGTATGATCGCGCGGCAAGCTGTCGATGTAACTCGGGTCGTCGAGATCGCCACGGCGCTCGACGCTCACGAGGCCAGGATCATACTGGCCGAGGCACTGCAGGCAGCGCTTGCCGGGATACACCGCATGACTTCTCCAGCTGGCGTTCCTCAGGCGGCCGGCCCGGGTACGGATCAGAATTCCTCCATCGATGACCGGTATCAGGTACGCATATGCGATGTAGTTCAGAACGTGCCGGGGCCACGGCCGATCGACACAGCTGAAGAGGATGTCGCAATCGAGGGCCTCCTTGAACCCGTCCATCTCGGTCACCGCAAGAGGCAGACCTTCGATTATCGGTTGTGCGGCCGTAGCGCTCCGGCGTAATGCTCCGCCGGCAACATCAACTTTCAATCGCCCGACACGGGCGTCTTCGACCGTCGCATGTAACAACCGATCGAGGTTGTGGCGCTCTACGCGGTCGTAATCGATGAGCTTGATGTGCTGTACGCCCATGCGTGCCAGACATTCTGCGACCACGGACCCTACGCTCCCGACGCCGACAACCCCGAAACAGAGCCTCGCGATCTTCTGCTGAGCCGTTTCTCCCCACGCGGAAATCGTTCGAGTAAGCTCCCGTCTGAAGATCGGCGGATGCAAGAGGCTATCATTAAAGGTCGTTTCGAGGCCGTTCCTACCGATGACCCGAACGCTCTCACACCAGCGGCGCACATATGTCTTTGGCGCAGTCTTAATCCAGAACCGCCCACTCCAGGCGCCGTTGCTCCCGAGCGTCATTCCGACGAGGGGCATCTCGGTCGTCGCCTTGACTGCCGGTGACTGGCGGCGCTCTGTTTCAGTGTCGTCCAGGCTCATATCCTGCCAGCCGGGCGAAGACGGATGGCTGTGGAGGAACGCCACGCCGGAGCCATGATTTGCGGCCAGCCTCATCGCGCGCCCCAGATACTCCCCGGTGGTGCTTGCATTTCCATGGACCAGTCGTTCGCCTTCTAGGGGCAGGATTACCTTAAAAACGAGGGCGGTCGTTCGATTAGCCCCTTCGCCAGGGTGCCAAAGCGCATAACACAGATCCTCTTGCCCATCAGCCCTGACGAGATGGCTCTTCAGTACGTCGTGCGTGTCTGACGTAAGCGCGATGCTGTATTTCATAGCGTTTCGAGGATACGCTTGAGGTGACGCATGTACGACTTCACGTTCCTCTTTGTTCGGTGCCACCCCTGCTGTTGATCCCCGAGGGGTCTGCTCAGGTATTCCCAATCAGCGCCAAAACTCTGGCTCTCCGCGGCACGGTCATTTGCTGTTCCGTTAGGATTGATCGGAATCAGCCGCGGCGAAATGTGTGGACCGCTCGGACAAGTCACGTTAAAGTCAGGCGGAACCTCGATGCCAACTAAAATCTCACGGCCCTTGAAGCGACCTGCCCCGATAACGTACCTGAAGGCAATCCTGTTGTCACCGCGGTCCTCGACTGTGTAGCCGAGCTCGGTCAAGCCCTCACTGAATGCTTCCTTTCCGAAGGCCATCTTCTTAAGACACCGGCATGGGACCGGTGGGCTTTGTAATGAAACGCATTCCCTCCGTTAGCTCTATTTTCTCGTCCGGTTTGTCCTTGTAAGAGACTACCTCCGGATGGATCTGTTCCAGATAGTTCGTCTGTGGATCGATCCCGGCATCACTCATAACCTGGACCGGAGTCAGAACCTTCGCAAGGCTCGACTCTGGTTCGTCATCGATGCGGTAGTGAATCCAATGCTCCAGCTCCGTATTGTCCGCGTTGTTAAGCATATAATCTCCAGTAGTTTATATTTCTTTATTCGACCTTTGTGTTTGCAGCGGTAAAATGTCGCGGCCTCCGATCGCAATAGCTATCGTAAGCTACCATCAGTTTACAGTATACGCGAGGCGGGACTAGAGTGTCAATTGCCGGTCGGCGCCATGCGGATACAGGGCTTCCAGCCGGATTCGGGCCACAATCGGGTTGACATCGAAGGTCTCGGCGAGAAGCCGGACTGCCTCCTCGCGGCGGCCCTCAGGCAGGGTCCGGCACCCGAAGGTACCGCCCGCCGCCACGATGCCGGAGATGGCGTCTTCCACCAGCTGACGGGGGAGAAGGAGCGCTCCCATCGCCTGATTGGCCTGAAATTCCCACCACCGGTACGGCAGCTTCTTCTTAACACCATCGACAGTGCCGGTGACGCCGCCTTCCCGGCAAAGGATTTTCTTGGCTTCGGAGTCTAGGCCGTCCACGAACAGACGGTCCGGCCGGGAGCCGAGAACGAACAGATGCGCGTGTAGCAGGCCATGGCCTCCCTCATGCGCAAGCGTGGTGCGCAGCCTCCGTTCGGCTGGTTTTGTCCCTTCGTCGTCCAACGCCTTGGAAACGACTATCGCTTCCACTCCCTGGTTGCCGAACTCAGTGTACCCGAGCAGGCTTTCTGGCAAATCGTCGTACTCCGGCTGTATCTTAAATCGCTTTTCGATGAACCGGTCGATTCGAATGGGCGTTGGAGCTGGCGGATATAAGTGCACCTTCCGCAGTTCATCCGCACACATCGCTTCGATTTCAGCCAACGCGTAGAACGGCTGCTCGGTGAACGGGCCAGACTTTGGTCGGAACGTTTTCATTCCCGCTTGCTTCTCTTGCGGTGCCTCAGGAATTCGAGGAGTTCTTCCGCGCTGATTTCGTCGTCCACCACTCTTCGCAGGGCGAAGCCCATCGCGGGGTTGTTTGCGGACAACCGCTTCAGTTCCTCGACGGGCGGGCGAGCGTCGTATTTTCTGAGATCGGTCCCTGTTGTCTTTAGCAGGCTTGCGAGCCGATCAAGCACCTCCGGAGAGGGATGCCGCCGCCCGAGCTCAACATCCGAGAGAAACGGAGCGGAAACGCCGATCCGCTTCGCGAGCTCGCGGACCGAAATATCCTGCTGTTCGCGCAATTCCCGGATACGTTCACCAAGTGTCTTCATTTGTCATCATGTGTAAGCTTACATTGCGGCGCACGACCGAGTCAATGGTCTGCCCGAACCGGCGACGCTGTCCACGTGAGAAACCGCTCAAATCGTTCGGACGAATGGCCAGGCGTTGAGCGACCCTTTTTCCAGATTGCAGGCGGCACAGGACAAGGAGAGGTTGTTCAGATGATTGGTGCCGCGATTGCGTCGGCTCACGCGGTGATCGATATGGCGAGTGGTCCGATAAACCCACCGCCCGCAATATACGCACCGCCATCCGTCGCGCTCAGATACATATTCTCGTTTCCATGCCTCGATAGGTCCGATATTCGGCCGACGGCGTCTTGGGCGCGCCGGCTCCGGAGCGAGCAGTCCCGCGAGACCGTAGACTCCCAGCCCGATCACCCCGATCTTCAGGAGCGTTTCCAAAAAGCCCTGCACGGAGGGCGACTGCAAGGGTATCGGAAGGAACTTGTGGGGCAGGCGCTCGACCGCCAATATTGAACTGGGATTCTGCGGACCTACTGTAGATACACGACCATTGGCGAATGCCCTGCCTCTATTGTGGCACGGGTTCGTGACGGGTGCCACCCAATGAGCATCGCTCATCAGAAAACTGTAGTACCGCGGATTGTCCGCAACTGGTACTCATATCGAGCGAACGGGTTGCACCCTACCGGCGCCCAATACTACCCGCGGGATCTAACGCTTCCACCTACTAAGGGTATGCCGCACCGTCCCTCGTCTAGCGACGGGCGCACTTCGATTTTCATACCTTCAACCCCTATCGGGCTGCGCTAACGCTTGTCGAAGTGCGCCCGTCGCCATGCTTGCCTCAGCCTCGCTATCGGAGGCTTCGGTTCGGCTGCCGTTCCTACCGTCTCTCACCGCCGAAGGACGGTGCGGCATGAACTTCCAGGGAGCTACCGCAATCCGACCGCACGGACCGGACCGCCGGTGGAATGAAGTATCTGCGGCGCTCGATTACCAATTTTGCGTTCTATGCAAAACACGCCTCCTACCGGCAGGCCCCTTCAAATCCGAGAATTACCCGGATGACGCCGTCAGGAGCCCTTACCAGCACAAAGCCCGTCACCCTGCTTCGCACGAACCCCACTAAGCGCAGGCTCCTCGAACTCTGCGCGGAGTTCTTCTGTCTCAGGACCAACGATGCTGCTGCGTTACTGCGGAACCGTCCCGCTACGCCGAGCGACGAGCGCTCGGTCCGCCGCACATTGGCGATCCTCCACCGGGACGGTTTCCTCTACCGCGCGCCGCTTCTCGACCTGGACCACGAGCGCGGCGGCGCCACCTACGTCCATGGCCTTTCGGCAAAAGGCGTGCACCACGCATCGCAGAACGGATACGCCACTCCCGCAACCAAAACCCTCGACGAGCACTCCTGGCGCACCCTGGACCACGAGCTGGAGGTCACCCGGTTCCACATGGCCATGCACGAGCTCTGTGCCCGCCAGGGGCTCCGGTACGCCTGGCGGCAGGCGGACCTCAAGCACACCGTCCATCCCGACGCCGTCTTCAACGTTGCCGACCCGGCAAGCACCGGCAAGGCCTTCTATTATTTCCTGGAAATCGAACGCGCGAAGCTCGGCAACTACCGGAACGGGGAGCCCCAGATCCTTCGCAAGCTCAGGAAGTATTACGAATACTTCGGCTCCACCGATTGCGAAAAGAAATGGGGGTTCCGCTATTACCGGGTTGTCGTCGTCCAGCGGACCGGCGCCCGGCGGGACGGGCTGCTGGAAGCCCTCCGCAAGACCGGCAACCACCGCATGTTCTGGCTCACCACGGAACCCGAATACCGTGCGGACATCGGGGGAGCGATCTTCAGGACGCCAAAAGATGACGCCCCGGTCGCTTTCTCCTTCCTTAAACCATAACGCTCCGTAGAGTACGATTCTCGTAATCGCTCGCAAGAGCGGGAATATCTCGTCCTGTGTCCCGCCGTCTCTCGGGGTAAGCCTCCGACGATGGCGGCCGGGACGCCGGACCCATGCACATCCCCATCGGAACCTACGGAAACTCATATTCCACGCACAACGAGCTCGTCATCGACAGCTTCAACCACACGTTCGTCGATGGCGTCTCCGGCGTGGGGAAATCCACACTGCTCGAAGACGTCGCGATCCAGAACATCCGCGCCGGCCGGCCGCTGCTCTACATCGATCCGCACGGTACGAGCGCGCGGCGGATTCTGGGCTATGTCCCGAAGCGCTACAGCAGCCGCGTGATTTACATTAACCCGCTTGCAAAGAAAGTACCGGGCATCTCCATCTTCTGCGGGAAGACCAAGGAGGAGAAGGAACTCGATATCGCGTCGCTCAGCGCCATCCTCAAATCGACGGCCGGCGACGCCTGGGGATTCGAGACCGCCAACGTCATCGACAGCGCGGCCACTGCGGCCGTCGAATCGATCGAACACCCCACCATGGCGCACGTGTACCTGTTCATCGTGCGGAAGCTGATCAGGGAACGCATGATCGCCGCCGCCGACAACCCCTTGCTTGCCGATTTCGCGACCGAATACGACGATGGCCTCCGGTCGTCGGAGCGCATGGCGAAATTCGCGCCCCCGATCAACAAGCTGAAGCCGTTCGTGCGGCCGATCATCCGCACGATCTTCAATCAAACCTCCAGCCTTCCCCTCGTCGATCTCATGAACGACGCCATCATGATCGTCGACCTCGACAAGGGCAAGATCGGCGACATGAACGCCGCGCGCATCGGCTCCGCCATTCTGAACCACGTCGGCATCTACGCCTTCCGGCGGCCGGCGGTCCGCCGCCGGGAACTCACGATCATGGTGGACGAATTCCAGACGTTCTCCCACGGCATCAACTGGACGACGTTCTTTGCGGAGCTCCGCAAGTATGACATCCGATGCTGGCTCGCGACGCAGTCAATCACGCAAGTGCCCGAGAAATGGATCGATTCGATCCTCGGGAACGTGAACAACCTCATCTGCTTCGCCGTGGGCGACAAGGACGCGGAGCGGATCGCGGCGGCGTACGGCGATGCGGCGCTCGCGTCCAGCCTGATCTGGCTCGACGACCACGAATTCCACGCAAAGGTGAAGATCGGGCGACAGCGGCACCTCTTCCGGTATGTCCGCGCGTTGCCACTGCTTTCGAGGCAGGGGGACGAATCGCGCTATCGGGACGTGCTCAAGACCTCCCGGATGCGGTGGGGCAAGAACCGGAGGGACGTGGATACGGGAATCGTGAAGCTCCTCAGGCATGGTTTGGAAAACGAGAAATCACGCGCCGCCAACGGTCGGACAACGCCGGAGAAAAGCTCTGGCTGGGGCGCGCTGATAAGCAACTAATTGACAGGTGGGGTTGTCATAGCGGGGATATAGTAATTTATCGCAATCTTCAATGCGGGCCCCGCCGCGGACCTTACTTGATGCTACGATAGCAGGCATGAACGACGAATTCTTTAGCCACGCGTTCTTGGACCCAAGGCGGAACTCCATGGGGCATGGGGATACAAGATTATGGTGGCCGAATAGGTAAGCCCCGAGAGAAGAAAAGAGATTGGCCAATTGGCGATAGCCCGTTGGACCAAATGAGAAACTGCGAATGCCGAGCGATCCGTTTGCCAGTCCAAAGCTAAAGCTCACGCGGGCGAAGAAGAACCGCGATGATTTCGCATCGGAGCGGGTCCGTTTCATCAATGAATACCCATGGTCCCAGGTCACTGATACGGGTCCAGATGGGTTTAGCAAACAGTTCAAGGTCAGGTTGACCAAGCCGTTTCCCGATACACTTAGCGAGTTGATTTCCTACGCTACCAATAATCTGAGATCGTGTTTGGATGGAGCAACTTGGGCTACGGCCGTTTGCTCCGGGAAGAACGGCAAGAACGCCCCCTTCCCTTTTGGGGACTCACCCGACGGACTTGAACAATGTATCAAGGGGAGGTGCAAAGACATCCCCTCGGACATCCTGACGGTCGTGCGCAAGTTCAGGCCTTACAAAACTGGTAATGCGCTGCTCTGGGCAATCAACCATATAGCCAACATGGACAAGCATGCACTCGTCATCCCAATGGCTGCCGGCCTATCCTCCCTTGTATTCACTGGCATAATGCCCAAGGGCTCGACCGCTATTACCTTCTCTCGGGCGCCCATTTTCAGTCCGTCCCATCCCATCTGGAGACCCGAAGATAACGAAATCATATACTCCGTCACTGGAACCAATGTCGATTCTGAAGTCCGCGCGAACTACGATGTCCACATTATGCTGGATGTAGCGTTTGGCAAAATCGAGATCGTAGCTGGCAAGCGTGCGATTAGCGTCCTGAATGATATGATCAGCGAAGTCGAGAGCGTCCTACTGGCTATCGAAGGGGAGACCCGGCGTCTGTTCCCCGATGCCCTACCTTTGATATGAGCGTGCGATGATTTCTCGGCTCACACCAGCATATGACAGTAATTTGTTTAATTTTATGGCCTCTTCGAGAACGCATTGGCCTATCTATAACTTGTTGCCGCTGACAGGCAAATCAACCGCTAAGCTCGCCGCATAACTATTGCGCTTTTGGCGCAGAAGGTTTAGTTGTTTCTCCAATTCCTTAATCACATCTTGCATATCATCCTGACAGTTCCAGCCGTGGTACCTCCGTATCCTCCCAGGTACAAGATCTTCTCCTGACAGGCAAAGGGACGCAACAACGTGGTCACAGTGCTCCAGGCGAATTTTCTCCAGTAATGCCCATCGAACAATCGGTTCCGGCGGTCGTACCGAACGATCCGCGCTCCACCATGGCATCGAAAAAGGACGTTTGGTTGCGGCTTCTAACGGATAGCGTTCCCTAAGGTCTTTGAGAAAATCGATAGACCACAAGCATTCCAGCGCAAGCGAACCGATGTCTTCCATTGGTACGATGGAGTCGCGAAGAAGACTAGCAAGCTGCCTGCTTTCCTTTTCGAGGTCTTTGAGGGATCCCCTTATCGCATCTAGGTTTATCCCAACATCATGCGTCAACTGCGCGAGGTCAGATGATAGATCGCCTATATGATGTTGATAAGACTGAATGCCGGATTCGGCTGATATGAGTCGTTGATTAATGTTCCCGGACTTTTCGATACTGCGGTCTACCATCCCACAGAATTGGGGGAACGCAATTGGGGGATTTGGGCCCAGCCACTGACTGAAGGTGTCGAGCTTTGCTTCGGCATTGTTCAGGCGCAGCGGGAGATCCTTGCGAACCAACTCATCAACTGTCGAATGCAATCTGGAGAATGTCTCTTTCGTGCCAAGATGAGATCCGAGGTGAGATTCAATGGCATCCAAACGCTCACCTGGAGTGCGCGGAATCCTCATCCACTTGGGCACGAAGGCCTTCCACTTATCATGTGTCGCAAGTCCCGTGAACCAGACGATGGAAAACGCGCCAATATATCCAGGATGCACGCGCAGCCATTTCTGAGTGTCGATAAGGGCGGAGATAACTCCCTGCGCAGTTACGACGTTTGCCAATATTAGATAGAATGCTCCGATCCAGCCGGGAATGCTCCACGGGGAAAGAACGATACGGGAGAATATGGCGCGCATGCCTTAAGCCTAGCGCATGCCGAAGCATATTGTCACGATGCCCGGCGCGCCGCTCGCCAAATATTAACCGACTTTTATTATCAAAATCGGCCCACTACGAAAAGGCGCACCCAAAAAGGTGTGCCTATTGAATACCAAAGAGCAACAACCCTATCCAATCAGTTTCGCCTTTAGCACGCGATGTTTTCCTTTCAGCCGTTCGCAGATGAGGATTGATTTTTCTGCCCCTGTGGCGTCGTTGTCCATGCCGACGGTGATGCGCGGATACGGATCGAGGGATCGTTCCTGTTCCTCCGTCATCTCCGATCCCATGAGGGATGCCGCCTGGAGACCGTGCTCATGGAACCAGAGCGGCGCCCAAAGCGATTCGCAGAGGATGAGGGGCTTCGCGGGATCGCACCGGTCCAACCCGTAGAGGAAGGTTTTCTTGAGTCCTTTCCCGAAAAGCCATTTCGGGTTGGCGTCCGACACTGGCAGGGTTGTCCGGCCAGCATATCCGACAAGGCATCCACCTTCGTGCAGCGGGAAGACGATCCGCCCCGCCATGCTGCCTTTGCCGGGGAAGAAACCGACTCCGAATTGCTCGGCGGTCGTGACCGATATCCCGTGCTCCTGGATCATCGGATGCGATGGATTGACATCTTTCAGCGTGAATGCGAGCGCCTTGTTGTGGCCGCGGGCATCTTTGGTCTGGGCCTCTTCGGGTCCTGGGCACTCGTTCTTCGCGCCGGCATGGGTTTCCGATGCGCGGTCCGCCTTCCCGCTGCTTCCGGGAGGGAACATCTCATTGATCCGCTTCGCCGCGGCGTAGGCGGAGCACTGTTCCATGGCGGCGACGAAGTCGATGATGTTTCCGCCGGCCCGGTTGCCATTCTTCTTGCATGAATCGGAATGGCAATACCAGACCGATTTCACGACATTCACAAAGAACGTATTCTTGCTGCCTGACGAGTGCGACGGCAAGGGACAGGTGCCCTTGAGCGTCGTTTGGTTCACCCGGACGAGGTTCACCTGGTACCGGGGGAGGACATCCGCGATCGTGACCCTCTGCTTGATCTCCTTGAAGTCCAGGAATGGACGGTTTTCTGCCATAGCTCCTCCTTTCATAAAGGGCTATGACTCACGATACGGATTACGGGACGAGCTGCTAGACCGCGATTATTGCCGCTTCCGGCGATGTTTCCCGTCTTTGCCGGCCCTGTTTCCGCCGCCATGATTAACGCAGCTCATTGGAGCCAGAAAAGGAGAATCTTGATATGACAGCAACGCTGCTTTCCCAGACGGGGAAGATCACGCGGCCGGAACTGCAGCTCGTTCCCACGCCGCCGGCTACGAGCACCCACCGGCCCATTCCGCACCACGAGATTGTCCAGGCGCTCGTGGAGACCCTGGGCTTCCGCCACATCGGCGTGGTCCGCGACGAATATGCCGTCTCGACCGACGGCATGCGCATGTTCGGGGTCCTGGACCTCGAAACCCAGATGCACGGCTGCCGGTTCTCGATCGGCATAAGGAACGGCAACGACAAGTCCCTACGGCTCGCCCTCACCGTGGGCTACCGGGTCCTTGTGTGTGACAATATGGCATTCCAGGGCGACTTCACCCCCGTGCTCGCCAAACACTCGAAGAACTTCAGCTTAGTGGACGCGCTTTCAATCGGCGTCGACCGCATGCAGCGCAACTTCGAGCCGATGCGCCAGCAGATCGAGTTGTGGCAGCAAAGCCAGATTACTGACGTCACCGCCAAACTCGTTATCTACCAGGCGTTCATCGAGGGAAGCCTGGAGATCCCGCGGCACCTCGCCCGCACCGTGCACGATCTCTACTTCAATCCTCGGTTCGAGGAATTCGGGCCGCGAACGATGTGGAGCCTATCGAACGCGTTCACCTCGGCATTCCAGGAACTCGATCCCATCCCGCAGTTCAAAGCGACGGCGCGGCTGGGAGGATTCCTGGAGCAGGTCGCTGGGAGGGGATAACGAAATGAAGGGCAGAGGTTCTGCCCTTTTTGTTGTCCACGGTGATATCGAAGGTTTGCTGAAAAGCGTAAGAAACTATACAATCAAACAGTTCCGCGCTATCTTGTTGGTATTGCAGGTAAGGCGGGCGTAACCCAACGATGCCACGAGCCACTCCCGCGACATCAGAATGGCTGACCCGAAAGCGGCTCATTGACGAGAAACTCAGAGCCGCGGGCTGGCGCGTCACCGCATATAGCGAGCACAAGCTGCTCTCCGCGTACAATCACTGCGCCATAGAGGAATATTCGACGGCGAGCGGCCCTGCCGATTACGCGCTCTGCGCGGATGGAGGGATCATCGGCATTGTCGAGGCGAAAAAGCTTTCTCTCGGTCCGCAAAATGTCCTTTCCCAGGCCGAGCGCTATTCGCGAGGCGTTACGGACAGTCCGTTCGATTTCCACGGCTACCGAGTCCCGTTTCTCTTCTCGACGAACGGCGAGGTTATCTGGTACCACGACATCCGGCACGAACTCAACCGATCGCATCAGATCGCCCAGTTCCACACACCGGACGCGCTGAAAGAGCTTCTCCAACGGGATCTCGACGCTGAATGCCAGCGTCTCCTCGCGATGCCGAATGATCATCCGTTGATTCGCCCGTATCAAGTGGATGCGAACGCCGCCATCGAAAATGCCATTGCGGATCGCAAACGTCAGATGCTCGTCGCTATGGCAACCGGCACGGGCAAGACGTTCATGATGGTGAACGAGATCCACCGCTTGATGGAATCCGGCGTGGCGAAGCGCATCCTTTTTTTGGTGGACCGCCGCGCGCTCGCGGCCCAGGCCGCACGTTCGTTCGCCTCGTTTGAAGCGCGACCTGGCCTGAAGTTCGACAACATCTACGAGGTGTACAGCCAACGTTTCCCGCGCGAGGACCTGGGGGACGAGGAAAACTTCGATCCCAAGGTACTCCCGAAGCCGTATTTGTGCCAGCCTACTGCCAAGCACGCGTTCGTCTATGTCTCCACCATCCAGCGGATGACCATCAATCTCTTCGGGCGCAATGCGATTTACGGCATCCGGGATGAAGAGCTCGATGATGAAGCCGAGCAAGTCGATATCCCGATCCATGCGTTCGACCTCGTGATCGCCGACGAGTGCCACCGGGGGTATACCTCGCATGAACTGGCGGTCTGGCGACAGACTCTGGACCACTTCGACGCCGTCAAGATCGGCCTCACCGCGACACCAGCGGCGCACACCACGGCATACTTCAAGGATGTTGTCTACCGCTATGAATATGAGCGGGCGGTCCGGGAAGGCTATCTCGTGGATTACGACGTCGTCGCCGTGCACTCCAACGTCCGCATGGATGGCGTGTTTCTGAAAGAAGGGGAGGAAGTCGGCCTCATTGACCCTGAAACCGGTACCCGGAAACTCGACTTCGTCGAGGATGAGCGCCGCTTCGACGTGGCGGATGTGGAGCGGAAAGTCACGGCGCCAGACTCGAATCGCAAGATCCTGGAGGAGATCAAGAAGTATGCGCTGGAACATGAGGAGCGCTACGGACGATTCCCCAAGACTCTGATTTTCGCGGCAAATGACCTGCCCCACACATCGCACGCCGATCAGTTGGTCGATACCGCGCGTGACGTATTCAGCCGCGGCGATGCGTTCGTGGTGAAGATCACGGGCAGTCCAACGGTCGACCGCCCCTTGCAGCGCATCCGTGAATTCCGGAACCGCCCGCAGCCGGCCATTGCCGTGACGGTCGATATGCTCTCGACCGGCGTGGACATCCCTGACCTAGAGTTCATCGTGTTCTTGCGCCCGGTAAAGTCCCGCATCCTCTTCGAACAAATGCTAGGGCGCGGTACCCGCAAAGGCGAGCAGTACCGGGACAAATCGCATTTCGTTGTGTTTGACTGTTTCAACGGCACACTCCTCGAATATTTCCGCAAGGCCACGGCAATCACGGCGGAGCCGCCAGAGCGGCAAACGCGGACGGTCGCCCAAATCATCGAGGACATCTGGAACAACCGCGATCGTGAATACAATGTCCGGTGCCTCATAAAGCGGCTCCAGCGGATCGATAAGGAGATGGCAGGAGAGGCGCGACCGATGTTCGCCGCGTTCGTTCCCGACGGGGACTTAGGACGCTATGCGTCGGGCCTTCCCGCATCCTTGCGCCGCGATTTCACGAGCGCTATGGCGATCCTGCGCGATCCGGAATTCCAGCGGCTACTCGTGGCATACCCCCGCGCGCCCCGGACGTTCGTCGTCGCCATGGGGACCGAAGACGTTGTCGGATCAGAATGGCGAGTGCGAGGCCTCGACGGCAAAGAATACAAGCCGGAAGATTATCTCGCCGCGTTCGCGCGGTTCGTGCAGGAGAATCCGGCGCATATCGAAGCCATCGGTATCCTACTTGACCGTCCGAATGACTGGGGCACGAACGCGCTCACAGAGCTGCGGGACAAGCTCGCCCGATCGCCGCTGAGGTTCACGCCGGAAAACCTGGAGAAGGCGCACGAGGTCCAGTATCGGAAGGCGCTCGTGGACATCATCTCAATGGTCAAGCACGCTGCGGACGCGCAGCAACCGCTGTACACGGCGAGCGAGCGAGTGGAACATGCTTTCGTCATGGTGACCGCTGGCCGGACCTTCACGCCCGAACAACAGCAGTGGTTCGACCGCATCCGCGAGCACTTGCGCGCGAACCTTTCCATCGACCAGGAGGATTTCTACACGATGCCCATCTTTACGCGGTACGGGGGATGGAGTAAGGTGTATAGCGTATTCAATGGAGAGCTTCCAGATCTTATCAGTAAACTCAACAAGGCAATCGCAGCATGAGCGACATCGTATCCAAACTCTGGGGTTACTGCCATACGCTCCGCCATGACGGCATCGATTATGGCGATTACATCGAGCAGCTCACCTACCTCCTCTTTCTGAAGATGGCCGACGAACGCGGCATCGATTTGAGCCGCATGCCGTTTCAAACGGAAAAGAACCGAGAGATGCTCGCCGACTGCTCGTGGCCAACGCTCGCGGGAAAATCGGGTGTCCCACTCCTTGAACATTATGTTGACCTGCTACGGGCGCTTGGCCAGCAGAGAGGAATCTTGGGCGATATCTTCGCCGGCGCGTTGTCGCGATTCAACAACCCGGTGAGCCTCAAGAAACTCATCGGCCTCATCGACGAAACCGAATGGACGGCGCTCGACATCGACGTGAAAGCGGCGGCGTTCGAAGGGCTTCTCGAAAAGGCCGCAAGTGAAGGCAAGAAGGGAGCTGGGCAATATTTCACGCCGCGCATCCTGATTCAGTCGATCGTACGATGCGTGAAGCCCGACCCGCGAGCGCATCCTGATTTCACGATCTGCGATCCGGCCTGCGGAACAGGCGGATTCCTCGTGTGCGCCTACGAGTGGTTTATCGAGGAGACGGGCAGCGGTGCTATTGACCGCGCAACAGCCAAACGGATTCGCAAGGGCGTGTATTATGGCCAGGACCTCGTTGCTCGGCCGCGGCGCCTGGCGCTCATGAACCTGTATCTCCACGGCTTGGAGCCGGAGATCGGCACCGGCGACTCGATCTACGAAGTGCCTTCTAGTGCGCGTTATGACGTTGTCCTCACCAATCCGCCATTCGGCACCAAAGGGGCCAACCAAGCACCTGACCGAGACGATTTCACGATTTCCACCAGCAACAAGCAGTTGAACTTCCTCCAGCACGTCATGACGATTCTCAAAAAGGGCGGCCGTGCGGCAGTCGTCGTGCCGGATAACTGTCTGTTTGCCGATCAGGCTGGCGAGGTCTTCAAGATATTGATGCAGGATTGCTCGTTACACACGGTCCTCCGACTGCCCAATGGCACCTTTTCTCCATACAGTCCCGGTACCAAGACGAACGTCGTATTCTTTACGAAGGGCTTTCCCACCGAAACCGTCTGGGTATACGATGACCGGACCAATGTTCCTCGGATCACAAAGAAAGACCGCCCGCTTAGCCCCAAACATTTCAGGGAGTTCGAAAGATGCTTCGGAGCTGATCCGAACGGGTGGGCGAAACGCAAGCCGAGCGATTCCAAAACTGACCGCTGGCGTTCGTTTACTATCGGGGAAATCAGGGACCGCAATTACAAAATTGATAGCCTCAAGTGGTTGAAAGACGAGTCGCTTGACGATTGGGGTGATCTCCCAGAGCCGGAGGAGCTAGCTTCGGACGCAATCGAAGAGCTTAGCGCTGCCGTTCGAGGACTGAACACCATCCTTGCGGCCCTCGAAAATGGGAATGGTGACGGCGGTCAGCATCATGCTGTCCGGTCCGCGGTGAAACGCGCCAACAAAGAATGAAGCGAGCATCAAACGCACCACTCGTCGATACGCTCCAAGAGGCCGATCCCGACCTCCCGGAGGGCTGGATCAGAACGCGGTTGGAGCGCGTCCTTATTCCTGGCGGGCTGTTCGATGGCCCATTCGGTTCGAATCTGAAAACGTCAGATTACACCGAGAGCGGTGTCAGAGTGATTCGTCTGGAGAATGTCGGCCACCTCCGCTTTATCGAAGAGAAGCGTACATTCATTTCCAAGCAAAAGTACGAGTCATTGAAAAGACACCAAGTCCGCGAAGGCGACATCATTTTCGGCTCCTTCATCGACGGCGACACACGCGTGTGCATACTCCCTCTTCTGGATTCCGCTGCGATCGCCAAGGCCGATTGCTTCTGTATTCGCACAAGACCGGACGTCGCCGCCCCCCTCTTCTTAGCCTCCTTTCTCGCGACAACCGAAGTCCGGAATGCGCTCGTTGAACAGATTCACGGTGCAACCCGGCCGCGCATTAACACGCGACAGCTCCGTCAGCTTGATGTTGTGCTGCCACCGCGGGGCGAACAGCAGCGGATACTAGCAAAGATCGAAACTTTGTTCAACGAACTTCGGACGTGTCGCGGTTATGCATCGAACGCAACTAAGCTTCTGACAACACTACACCGATCCATAATCGCTGCCGCGTGTTCGGGACGCTTGACTGAAGACTGGCGAATCACCAATCACGCAGACCTAGAGGGCTGGACACGTACTTCGGTTGGCGAGGCCGCGAACATGCGGCTCGGGAAGATGCTAGATCAAGTAAAAAACGTTGGCGCACCCACGGCTTATCTGAGAAATGTGAACGTGCGGTGGTTCTCGTTCGAGCTGTCCGACCTGCTACGGATGCGCGCTACCAAAGAAGACAAACGGGAATTCAGCATCGAAGATGGTGACTTGCTGGTCTGCGAAGGTGGGGAACCTGGCCGATGTGCGGTCTGGAATCTTGGCACATCCGACCTTATCTTTCAAAAGGCCATCCACCGTATACGCCTGAAAGAAAACATCTCGCCACATTGGCTGGCGCTCAATCTCAGAAACGATGCAGGCTCTGGATCTCTGGATGAATATTTCACCGGTTCAGGTATTAAGCATCTGACGGGGCGATCTCTTGCGGCCTACACCTTTTCGGTACCCAGCATGGCCGAGCAGGAAGAGATCGTACGTCGGGCCACTCAGTTACTTGCACTCGCGCACAAGATCGAACGCGGCGTCGCGGACGCAACAAAGCGGATGCGCGGGTTAACGCAATCTATTCTTAGTAGAGCATTTCGGGGTGACTTTGTGGAACCCGAAGCCGCGCTGGCCCGCCAAGAAAGGCGTGATTATGACTCACCAACAGTATTGCTTCAGCAAATTGCGAAGGAGACACCTAATACGCTGCGATCGGCGCGGAGCGGGAAGGTAAAGAACAGTCGTGCGTCGAAGGGCAAAGAGAGAAGATGACTCCAGTGCCTTGTTGCATTTTTCGTGCGTTATTGGACAATTAGATAACGTCGAGCGATTAGTCGGGGATTCACTAACATGTGGTCTGACAAAGAAACACTATTTGATTTTCTCGGCTTCGAGAACTACGTCGAGGTCTTAGCGGAAATCTGTACGCAGGACAGCCTGGCGCCGCTAACATTAGGGATCTTCGGTCCGTGGGGTAGCGGCAAGACCAGTCTGATGACGATGCTACAGAAAGAACTGGATGCACAGGCTGCATCCAAGAGCGCGAAAACGGTCTGGTTTAATGCGTGGCGCTACGAAGGCCGTGACGAAGCGCAGTCGGCCTTGATTCATGCCATAATCTCCAAACTGGAAGAGGATAAGAGCCTAGCTCAGGATGTCCTCGACACACTGAAGCAACTTAAGTCCAGTGCCAACGTCCTCAAACTCGCAAAGGTCATCACGAAGACAGCGTTGACCCTGTCACCTGATATCGAAGGCTTCTTCGGAGCGTTCGAGAAACAAAATGAAACAGTTGCAGACACGATCGAACGATTTGATCGACAGTTCGCGGAAGTTTTGAGATCAGCAAAGATCAAGCACCTCGTCGTATTTATCGATGATTTAGACCGGTGTTCTAACGATAAAGTCATCGAGACATTTGAAACCATAAAATTGTTCCTGAACACCCCGGCATGCACATTCGTTATCGGAGCGGATGCTCAGAAGATCGAAGAAGCGGTCGGCCAAGTATACGGAGTCCAAGAACAGGCACGGCGGAGAGATTTTCTCGAGAAGATCGTCCAGATCCCGTTCGTCATTCCAGAGCAAAAGATCGACGATATTGTCTGCTACGTTGGCATGCTTATTCTTGCTAATCAGGTGAACGATGCTTCCTGGCATGAGCTTGTCCGCGCGAGAACGGCGTTCCTCGGGTGTGCCGACGGAATCGAGAAGGCGATAAGAGCTTGGCCCAACGAAAACCGCGCTCTCTTCACAGACGTTTCTTCGGTCGAGGCCGACCTGCAGGAGGTGATGCCATACGTGCGCAACCTCTTCCACGCGTTACGAGGTAACCCACGCCAGATAAAACGATTTCTCAACATCCTCGGGCTGCGGCGACGTTTGGCCACGGTCAATCACCTTGATATTCGATTGGATCTGTTGATAAAGCTGGCCGTGCTGGAGTATGCGTGGAAGGACTTCTTCCAGGCCATCGTTGACACGATCGACCCGCTCACCGGGTCCTGCGAGTTGTTTGAGGCCATCGCAGTGGCAGCAGGCGGAGGCGAATCACCTGGAAAGCTCGTGAGCGATGTGCTAGCACAGCCAGGACTCGTTCAATACCTTAGTCGACAACCTGTCCTCAATAGCACGGACAACCTCAATCCATACCTCTTTTTGGCCCAGACAGCGCTTTCGAAGGAGCGGCCCGAACCCGCCGCAACGGTTGACGAGCAGGCCCGCCGAATAGCCCGCAATATCGGCAGCGATGATCGAATGCGCACGCGGGCGGCAGCCCGGCAAGCCGCAGCACTCGACAAGGAAACGGCGGCGCTGGTAGTACAGTTCGTGGCGCAGGATCTCGGGCAAGCGACCGACGCCAAGGTCAAGACGCATATCGTTGCCGGACTTACTGAAATCTGCCGCCGCCATGCATCACATTATGCACCAGCACTCAAGGCACTAGAGAAGTTAACGCCGCCATTCGAGGAGGCGTTACAGATCGTGGGAAATACTCTCATTTCCGATGCTCAAGCCGCAGGGGCGTCGGTAGCGCCCGAGCTCGCGGAAGCTTTTACTCCAAAGACAAAGCTCGGTTCCGTGCTTGCGGGCAAGAGGAAACCGCCTGCGCAAGGCAGCGTCCAGTAATCGTATGGGAACCTCAAAGAGCTTCGAAACTCCAGGCGGTGGGGCATGGACTTCTCCCAAGCGGCAGCTTACCGATCACATAACCGGACAAGAACCGCTTGATCCGAACCGATTTGTGCGAACTGCGGTCCGTGCCGTGGGTGGCATCGGGATGAAGCCCCGTTTCAGTTCCGGTGAAGTCGGCAGTCTGAGTTCGGGATCGCGTGGGGGAGGGGGGAACGGCTCCGGCAGTGGTGGGTCCTCAGGTGGTAGTGCGGCTTTGAGCGGCGCAGTTCAGGGGCTAGGCGGCTTTGGCGCGGACGTCGCGTACCGGGGGTTGGACGCCGCTCTTGGATCACTGGGCCTTCAAGACCTTCATGGAAAATCGGCAGCCGAGGTCATCGGGCGAGTGGCAGAGCATCTCAGCCGGAGTGCTACCGGGAAACAAGCCGAGGTATTGGAAACCGCTTTGCGGGACACGATATTCGATATTGCCGCACTCGAAGGCGACGGTTCGTACGGCGACTTGGAGAGCGCTCTCCAATCATTTCTTGATCGATATGGCTTGGACGGTTTCGTAGAGTCCTTCCTTACCCAATATGTATTCACCGCAATCTGGTCATTTTTCGAAAACCACGCCGACGCCAAGCTTGAGGGGGCCAGCAATGACGAACTAGCCGTCGCGATTGAGAGCGCGTGTCGAAGCCTCGTGTCCCAGGAACTCAAGGATTTGCGCGAAGCGCAACAGTTCAACTCCGTCGACTGGTTTGGTCAGACTGGGCGGCGTTTTGCAGACAGCATCGTCGGCAAACTTCGAGCAGGCTTTTAGGCAATACCAAAAACATGAATGCGCTACGTTACGTCGGAAAGAACGCCTGTCACGAGGAATCGTATCGAGAAGTCATTGGGGGCAAGCAGCCTGACACTGTCGTTCTCGATCTGGTATCCAATTGTCCGAATATCGTCCTCCGCGCCACGCTCAACGAAGCACCGCTGTATCTAAACGCGTCGGCGTTGATCCGCGACTTTCGGGATATCGGGGTCATGACTTACATCCTAGATACCCTCGCTCGCCGCGATGGCGGCGTTGACTACTGGAGTCGGGATTTCAAATGCACGTTTCCCGTGCGAGAGCCAGATCTCTGGTCCTCGAATAGCAACCGACTGTCACGCGTGCTGGCCACCGTTGCCGGCGACCAGTACACCTTCGACTGGCTTTCTTCGGGCGCTTTGCCGGCACAGGCCGGTCACAACACCCATATTCCCAGAGGATATGACGCCGTTTGCCTGTTCTCGGGTGGTATCGATTCCCTCTTGGGCGCGCACAAGTTGCTCAGCGAAGGGAAACGCCTGTTGCTCGTTGGACATCAATCGGAGGGAACCACCGCCGCGGCACAAAAGGCTCTCTTCCGGCAACTGAATCGGCTTTTCCCCGGTCGAGCATTGTTGATCCAATTTCGAGTTTCGGTCTCTAAAAGAGAACAGCCGCTCTTTCAATTGCCGAACATCAATGAGGATACTCACCGGGCTCGCTCATTCCTTTTCTTAACCTTGGCGATCACCATAGCGAACATGGCCAAAGTACAAAGCATTTACATGCCGGAGAACGGCCTGATCGCTCTTAACGCCCCACTCGATGCATCCCGCCTTGGCACCTGTAGCACGCGCACGGCGCACCCTAGGTTTCTGATGCAATTCCTGGATTTTGCGAGCGCACTGGGTGCCTACACCGGATCGCTCAATAATCCATTCCTGCATGAAAGCAAGACAGACATGCTGCTTTCGTTTGATCCACGGCTGAAGCCAGCGCTTTTGCGGTCCGTTTCCTGCTCCCGCCCCAACAGATACCAAAACAAACACGTCCGACATTGCGGCTATTGCGTCCCATGCATCTATCGACGTGCGGCTTTTGCCTCTTGTGGGATTGATATCGCATCCGAGTACGCCTTTGACGTTTTCGATAATCTGGCCACCCTCACGGAAATCAAGCAGAGAGACCTCGTGGCCCTGTTCCGGTTCGCGCGCAAGTATCAGGTGTTGACGCCGCTGAAGCAACAGAGCGTCGTGCTCGCCCAGGGATATTTTGATCCGCATATCAGTGGACAAATCGGGCCGCGCGACGCTTCGGATTATTCGCCTTGGGTAAAGATGCTCGACCGGTGGACGCGAGATTTCTTGAGCCTTATCGATCGTAAGGCACCGTCGTCAACTAAAGCGTACCTGCGATGCCAACAATCTTCCGCGAACTGACTCAACGCCATGAAAGCATTATCAGTAAAGCAGCCGTGGGCTAACCTCATAGCAAACGGGGAAAAGACGATAGAAACGCGGCTTTGGGCCACGGACTACCGCGGCCCACTCCTAATAGTGTCCTCGAAAATGCCTAAGATTCATCCAGCCGGTTACGCTTTGGCAATCGCCGACCTGGTGGAATGCCGTCCGATGACAAGACTCGATGAAGTAGCAGCTCGATGCAACTTGTATCGTGGTGCCTATTCTTGGGTGTTTATGAATGTTCGCCGAATTCCAATTTTCCCGGTCCGGGGACAACTCGGTCTCTACGACATTACATTTCCGGCCGGAACGGATGAGAATAATCGCGATCGTCTTTTCTGAGCGGTTAGGTCACGAGCAGAGAAATTTTCGCCACGGTTGATGCCCCGTACGTGTTTTTGTACGATAAAACGGCGAAAGGGGAGTAGGTGGCGCACCGTGCGCATATTGAAATCAATAAGTTACGCGACAATCAACACCCGGCGCGATTCCGAATTCCACCCGCTTCCGAAACACTAGGTGTGATAAGCTACCGGTGATTTTCGAGTTCGGAATCCTTTTATCGACCGCAAGGAGGTTGCATGTCATTAACGGGATCTTCCGTAACGTCGCACCGGGCCTCGTCGGACCGCAAGTCCCCCGAGGCGGAACGCCAGGAATGGATATACCGCGGGGTGGCAGGCTTCGTTGCTGTTTTACTCCTCTGGCTTCTGTATCGCAACCGGTACGACGGCGGTGCGCTCCTCTCCCTTCCGCCGCTCATCATCGGTGCCGTGATCGTCGCATTGCGCCTGCCGGCAAGTGATCGGCGAGAGCAGGCCGGACACCTATTGGCTGGGGGATCCGAAGACCGTTCATACCGATCCTGAGGGTAAGGTCATCGGCGAAAGCCAGGAAGAGACGGAAGTCCTGGGCGAACCGATAATGGTCCGATACGGGAAGAAATAGGGCGGGTGGTGCCGCCGCGCACGAACGGATCGGCAAACTTTGTCAGCAGTTTTGTCAGCACGAGCTTCGAGTCTCATGTGTTTTCCACAGTTCGCCCGAGTCTCGCGAAGCGCGCAAACCCGCAGAAAACAAGGAGATTCTGAGAAAATATTTTACACATGGGACTTGACACGGATGGCTTCGTAATCAGCAGGTCTCCGGTTCAAGCCCGGAGGGTGGCTCCACAAAATCAATCACTTGTAAGCTAATTAATCTCTCCCGAAAGCATTTTGGTAGCAGCGGTGGTAGCAACGCCGTTTCGTTCCGCTCCAGATAAGCCATTGAGAAGAGCGTCCCTCTTGGCTGCGGCTTCTGTCTTCGCTTCGGCGTACACGTGCTGGTAAAGATTCTGGGTCAGCCGGATATCCGAGTGTCCCACGATCTCAGCAATGACCTTCAGCGGTACTCCCTGCGCCCCGAGCAGCGAAACGCAGGCGTGGCGTAAGTCGTGGAAGCGTTGTTTCGGAAGTTGGGCCGCGGCCACGAGCGCATTAAATTCTTTCAGGATCTTTCTATCGGCAATCGGGGCGCCAATACCGCTGGTGAAGCCGGTATCGTTCGCCGGGCCATCAGCAGCCAACGTGTCGGCGGCCCGCCCCCCTCTCCCTTTCAGCACGCCAGCGCGCCGTAGAATTCGAGGTCGCCGCCGA
>Ga0335069_10001342_pt1 | contig 39812 bp, 25 predicted proteins | sample Lox_Sample_11_FD_206714 | JGI IMG/M metagenome (GOLD analysis project Ga0335069, IMG submission 206714) | Soil microbial communities from Loxahatchee National Wildlife Refuge, Florida, United States - Lox_Sample_1.1 | ecosystem: Environmental > Terrestrial > Soil > Wetlands | place: USA...
GCTTTAGCGAATCTGTCGGCTGAAAGCAACGAAAAGGCGAACACCAGGTTCGCCTTTTCGCTTACATCGGGATTTCTTTTGCCGCAACGCGCCCTTAGAGAGCCGGCGGCACGAGCTTTCGCAGCGCCTGAATTTCGCGGCGCAGCCTTTGAACTTCGAGCTCTTTCCGGCGAAGCAGTAGATAGGCATCTCCGCTGCGCGCGCGGGACGGCGGAATCGGAACAGCGGAACGATCGTCGTCGGCCTCGAGTGGCGTGAGGAACTCCAACCCGAAATAGTAGCCAGAGCGGTTGCGCACCACGGCAGGAATCCGCTTCGAGTCTGGGGTCTGGAATTCGATCTCCATGACATCGCCAAGTTCGAGAGGAATGCCGGCGTAAAGGGCCATGCCGCCCTCGCTGATCTCCGTGCCACGTCCGGCGACGGCCACTTCCCCTTCGGGTCGGGTGTAAAGAACGCGCACGGGCAGGTCAGCAATTTGGCGCGTCCAGCGGCGGCGATGCGTAGGGGAGTACATCTCTCACCGTAACTTGCAAAAGATGATAGCCGTCTCGTAACCGGGACTCAATGTTACGAAGGTCCCGCGAACTGGGTTACCTCGGCGCCTGAAAATCACTGGGATAGGCCAGGAATGATCGGGTTTTTTTCGATTTTTCCGCGGACTTGAATCTCTCGATGGCAAACACAATCCTCGCGCTCCCGGGAGTCCGGCTGGCTTGACTCCAAAGGAGCGCTGGGACTACGCTGTGCGCGAGTCTCTAGCGGGTAGCGCTTTCTCCTACCAACCAAAACAGGCGAAAGCTGTTCCCTTGAGCCACTGGCGCTGCCCAGGACTCCCGGCCCGTTTTTCCAATCTCGCTCTGCGCAACGCAGACGCGACCTCTGAAGGGAGAAATCTCAATGGGTGCCATGGACCTTCTCGTGAATGAAGTAGAGAGCAGATTTGGCCTGGGCGGAGCCAAAGCGGGATCGTTGCTCGCCGCCGTTCTTTCGCTCATCCAGGAACAAAGCGGCGGACTCAGTGGTTTTCTGGACAAGTTCCGTCGAGCCGGGCTTTCCGACACCGTGTCGAACTGGTTGAGCGGCGGCACTCCCACGCCCGTCAGCGCCGACAGTCTGCAAAGTGTGCTGGGCTCACAAACTGTTTCCAATATTGCGTCGCGCGTGGGCCTGCCGGCTTCCACCGCGGCTAGCGCACTCGGCTTCATGATTCCCCGGCTGGTGCAGACGCTCGCACCCGGTGGCGCCATTCCAACCCGGCTTCCTGCGGAAGCAATATCCTATCTGACCGGAGCAACCGGCGCGGTGGCGGCCGGCGCCCGCGGCGCCGTCCACGCGGTCGAGCAAAGCAACATGCGCCGCTGGCTATGGCCGCTGCTCGCGATCATCGCCGCTTTCCTCTTGTTCTATTGGCTCTGGCCGAAAGCCAAGCCTGCCGCTTTTAACGTCGAAGATGAGATTCGCAATGCCTCCAACAAGGCTATGGCAGCTCTAAACATCCTGAAGCCGGGATACTCGCCTTCCGATCTCAGCAGTGCACTCAACCTTGAAATCATCAACTTCAGCTCGGGTAGCGCGCAAATTCCCGATTACAGCGCACCTTTCCTCGATAAGGCGGCCGAAATTATTAAGGTTGGCCCGTCTGGCATGACCATCGAAGTCGCGGGGCACACTGACAACACCGGCGACGCGGCCTCAAACCTCGCTCTGTCCCAACAACGTGCTGACGCGGTGCGCAATTACCTGATCCAGAAAGGGGTCCCCGCTGCCGAACTCACAGCGAAAGGATACGGGGATACCAAGCCGGTCGCGACCAATGAAACTGAGGAGGGAAAATTCCGCAATCGGCGCATCGAGTTTTCGGCGCACTGATTTCCCGGTTTCACCCGACAACCGATTACCAAGGGCATGCGACTAAAGCGGTTTGACGGCTTCGGATGAGGCCTCTACTTTAGTTGCAGGCCCTTTTTTATGCGCGAGTCGATTCGTACCTTGGCGTGGTTGCGTGATCTGGTGATCGTTCTTCTGGTCGTGGCTGGCATCGACTTGCGGCATACTGCTCTTCGGCTCGCGATCCTCTTAATCCTCAGCGCGGCGGTAATCTTCCTGGAGCGCGCCTTGTGGTCCTGGTATCTGCTTGATCTCCGCGATGCCGAACAACGCAGCGGCGCAAACGCCTCCTAGTCGGCCTCGGCGAAGAACTCAAGGCCAGTCCTCTTTCACCCGTTTCGAGTAAAATCCCAAATCATTCTTTGTGTTCGAGGAGTGGCTGTCCGTCACATGCGCAAGTCATGGTTCTTTCTCAGCCTCTTGCTTCTTGCTTCTCTGGTTTCCTGCACCTCCGTCTACTACAAGACCATGGAAAAGTTGGGCAAGGAGAAGCGCGACATCCTTGTGCAACGCATTAAGGACTCCAAGAAAGATCAGGAACAGACCAAGCAGCAGATTCAGACGACCATGGAGAAATTCCAGGAGCTCACCGGCTTTCAAGGCGGCGATCTGGAAAAGAATTACAAAAAGCTGAACGATGAGTACGAGCGCGCCGAAGGGCAAGCCAACAAACTTCACGACCGCATCAAATCAATCGATCAGGTGAGTAGCGATCTGTTTTCGGAGTGGCAGAAGGAAATCGACGAGATGCGGAATCCCCAGCTCAAATCGAGGAGCACAGCCCTTCTGAAGGATTCGAAAGATCGTCAGGCCCTCTACATGAAGGCGATGCAAAAGACCGAGGACCAGATGAAGCCGGTGCTCGCCGCTTTCCACGATCAGGTTTTATTCCTCAAACACAACCTGAATGCCCGCGCAATCGGGTCTCTCAAGGGAACTTCGGCAAAGATCAACGCGGATGTGACTGCCCTGACAAAGAGCATCGACAGTTCCATGGCCGAAGCGGACCGGCTGATTGCGAGTCTTTCGCAACCCGATTCGCAATGAATGCCAGCGTTTCTGAACCCAGTCAGATCAATAGCTTGGAGATGATAGAGGTTAAATTCTTGTCTGCAGCGCCATGCATCTTGACGATGCCCGCAGCCTGTACGACAATCTTCGGCAAGTCTGCTCCCCCATTCGCGGTGCCGCGTTAGTCTGTCTGCCGCTCGAAGCGCCGTGATTCGCATGATCCTGGTTTCTGCGGAGAGGTTGATGAAGCGTTCTGTGCTCGGGCTGATTGTCGCCGCTTGCCTCACTGCCGGTGCATTCGCCCAGACCGCGCCCACCAATCGCATTCACGGCATTCGCCCGTTCGGGAGCCCGGCGGCTTCCCCCGTCTCGATTTACACGATGACCTACAATGGCGGACCAGTTATCAATGGGGGACCGGCTACCGCCTACGTGATCTTCTATGGCAAGGCCTGGACCCAGACGCAACGTCAAATCGTAAACAACTTCCTTCACCACCTCGGCGGCACGAAGACCTACAACATCGATGCCGGATATTTCGACGCATCCGGAACGCATATCCAGAATTCCCTGCTGCACGACTCCGTTCTCGACGCGACCAATGTCGGTTATTCGCATGGAAAAAATCTGTCTGACGCCCAGATCCAGCAGGTCGTAGCCGATGCCATCAAGTCCGGCAAGCTTCCCGTCGACACCAATGGCGTTTACATCGTAATGACCGACCCAACCGTTACATCGTCCGCGCTGGGCGGCTTCTGTGTAACGCAGTGCGGATATCACTTCAATTCCTCCAGCATTTCCCCGGGCGATGACATTAAGTATGCATTCGTAGGAAACGCCGGGAATTTGTGCCCGCAAGGATGTTCGGCGCCGGCGGTGGTCGGCGATACGACCAGCCCGAATTCGGACATCGGCATCGATGGTGCCATCAGCGTGCTCTGGCATGAACTGTCCGAAGCCGTGACCGACCCGAATCCCAACACTGCGTGGAGCGACCCGACTTATGGCGAGATCGGGGACGAATGCGCCTGGCAATTCGGTCCATTGCGGACGTTGGCCAACGGCTCTCATGCGAATCAGCACATCGGCAACCGGGACTATCTTATCCAGCTCATGCCGCTGCTGAGTACGACGAAAGTCGGGTCAGACAGCTGGCGCACGTCATGCGTGCAAAGAAGCAAGTAACCACTTCATCACGGCAAATCACAGCCTAATCGACTTGGTTGCAGCACTGTGTCCGGCTTTTCTATCAGGCGCCCGGGTGGCATGCAACTGCCTTCGTTCACTGCCACATCGAAGGACGATGGCCGGAAATGCCTGGTGTGGTGTAGATAGGATCCCGTGAACCTTCCCGTCAATCCTCCCATCCTGCCCATGCTTGCGAAGCGCGTCGAGGGGATTCCCCAAGGCGGCGAATGGATTTTTGAACCGAAGTGGGATGGCTTCCGGGCGTTGATTTTTCGCGACGGGGATGACGTTCTGATTCAGAGTCGGGATGAAAAGCCGTTGAACCGCTACTTCCCGGACTTGATTGAGCCGCTCAAAGTCCAGTTGCCCAATCAGTATGTGCTCGATGGTGAAATCGTTATTGCGAATCGTGGCACCCTCGACTTCGACGCCCTCCAACTTCGTCTGCATCCAGCAGCTTCACGCGTAAGCAAGCTGGCAGCAGAAACTCCCGCTTCCATCGTGTTTTTCGATTTGTTGAGCGAGGGCAGCGACGACTACCGCGAGATGCCGTTCGCGAAGCGGCGCGAGAAGCTCGAGACGATTCTCAAATCCACAGTCGCGCCGCTGCACCTCACACCGGCTACTCGCGACCGGGGAAAGGCTGAAGATTGGTTTCGGCGCTTCGAAGGAGCCGGGCTCGACGGCGTCATCGCCAAACCGGATTCGGTGCACTACGAAGCCGACAAGCGCGTCATGTTCAAGATCAAACACAGCCGCGATTGCGATTGCGTGGTCGCGGGCTTCCGTTGGCACAAGAAAGGCGAGCAAACGCTCATGGGTTCGTTGCTTCTTGGTCTGTATGACAACGATGGAGCGTTACAACACGTCGGCGTCTGCGCCAGTTTCACCATGGAAAAGCGCAAACAACTGGTTGAGTATCTGGAGCCGTACCGAAAAAGCGCGCTGGTAAATCATCCCTGGAAGGCATGGGCCGCGCCCGAGGGTGGCGGGCAGCGCATGCCGGGAGGACAAAGCCGCTGGAGTCAAGGCAAGGATCTTTCATGGGAACCGCTCCGGCCGGAGTTGGTCGTCGAAGTGGCTTACGAGCACATGCAGGGCGACCGCTTTCGCCACATGGCGCACTTCCGGCGGTGGCGCCCCGACAAGGCGCCTGCCGATTGCACCTACGCGCAGCTTGAAGTCGTCCCTCCGCACGAACTCAAGGCCATTTTCGCCGGGGGCCGCTAGAGGCAAACCGCTCGGCACACAGCAGCAAGCTCAGCTTTTCTTCTCAGACGCACGCTTGCGAGCAGACGGCTTCGCCGGCAAGCGCTGCTCGCGCCACTCCCGAGTCGGATCGTCGTCAGGGTCGGGAGTCTCCTGCGCAGGTCGAATCTCGCCCGGTACATGACGGAGATTTATGCGAATCCTGGTCCACGTTGAAGATCGGCCGCGCATCGCATCGACGAGGACATCATCGATCGCCAAGAACTTAGCGGCCTCCGGATGCTTCGCCTTCCATCGCGCAAGCCCTGCCAGCGCAGCTTGCTTATCAGGCGAATTCGCAACCACCAGCAGCGGCATTTTGATTCTTTTCTTCTTGGCCGATTTCACGCTTCCCTTCGCCCTTGACGGTGCGACACGTGCCGCTTCTCCTGCCATCTTTCGAAAGTGTGGCGGCCACGGCGCGTCCTGCAGCCCGCTGGCTTCGTCCTGTTCAGCCAGCTGCAGTAACTGATCCAACAATCCAGCGGAGTCGTTCATGGCAGCATGCGGGTCACCCACTTCGGCGAAGCGCTTTGGAACCGTGAGAACCGTAAAGTCGGCAGGATCGCAATCCGCAACTTCATCCCATCGCAGTGGAGTAGAAACGCGAGCGTCGGGCAGCGGGCGAACAGAGTAGGCCGAGCATGTGGTTCGATCTTTCGCATTCTGGTTGTAATCGAGAAATACCCCGTGCCGCTCTTCCTTCCACCACTTGGAAGTGGCCAGTGACGGGACGCGCCGTTCGATCGCGCGCGAGAGGGCCACGGCTGCTCGCCGAACCTCCGCAAATGACCAGCGCGGCTCAATGCGCACATTTATGTGCATCCCCCTCGAACCACTGGTTTTGGGCCAGCCGCGCAGGCCCATTTCCTCAAGGAAGGCCTTGGTTTCCAGGGACACGAGCCTGACGTCGTTCCAAGTGACGCCAGGGCCCGGGTCGAGATCGATGCGGAGTTCATCGGGGTGGCTCAGGTCCGCGGAACGCACGGGATGGGGGTGCAGTTCGATGCAGCCCAGATTCACCACCCACGCGAGACCAGCCGGATCGTCTACCACGATTTCGTCAGCGGTTCGTCCTGACGGAAAAGACAGAGTCACGATCCGGAGCCACTCCGGATGCTCGGCCGGCGCTCGCTTTTGGTAGAATGCCTCCCCCTCCGCCCCGTTCACAAACCGCTTTAGAACCAGGGGCCTATCCCGAATTCCCGCCAGCGCTCCCTCCGCGACCGAGAGATAGTACTGAACCAAATCCAGCTTCGAAAGTTGCACTTGGCGCGAGAAATACGGCTTCGCCGGGTGCGTGATCCGCACCTCGCGGCCATCCAACTGAAGCACCTCCGCGTCCCGGTCCGACACCCTTGCAGCGTACACCTTGGTTGCAGAATCGTGCGAAGGCGAATTCCGTAGATCCGAGCGGGTTTCGCTGGTGTGGCGCCAACCAGGAAAGCGCATCAGAAATCGTCACCTCTCCGCTTTCCAAAAGTGGGTAAAACGGTCTAATTTTGATAGAGATTCGGTGGGGGCATCGTAAGTCTGAATCCTTTTGCGATCCGGCGAAATCTTTAGTTAGATCGGAAAGATTCTAGGAAACTTAAGTTGGATACCGTTAAGACTGTCTGGGCTTTTGTAGGGGAGAATGTATGGCGAAACGAATGATCCTGATGTTGGTCGTGATGGCAGCACTCATCGGCGGCCTGGGCTTTCTCAAATTTAAGCAAGTGGAAGCCGCCATTGCCCAAGGCGCCAGTTTTCAGCCGCCACCGACCGCCGTCACTACCGTGATTGCGAAGAAAGAAACGTGGCCCTCGACTTTGACCATCATCGGAACCGCGGAAGCGATTCAGGGCGTTACGGTTAGTGCGGATCTCCCGGGCACCGTCGCAAAAATTCATTTCCAGTCGGGGCAATGGGTAAAAGAGGGGGACATCCTGGTCGAACTCGACACTCGCCAGGAACAGGCTCAACTCGCCAACGCCGAAGCCAATCGGGATTTGGCCAAGATCAACTACGGCCGCACCCAGGAATTGGTCAAGGAAGGCGTCGTTGCTAAGTCGGAATATGACAATGTTCTGGCGCAGCAGAAGGCGACCGAAGCGCAGGTCGGCGACATCCGCGCCGCCATCGCGCGCAAGACGATTCGCGCTCCTTTCTCGGGCGTCCTAGGAATTCGCCAAGTCAATCTTGGGCAATATCTTGCGGCCGGGCAAGCTATCGTCTCCCTGCAATCGCTTAATCCGATTTATGTGAACTTCGGCGTACCACAGCAGGAAACAGCGCGGGTTGGGGTTGGCCGCTCGTTGAAGGTAACCAGCGGCGAGCTGAACAATATGGCGTTCAACGGAAGGATCACCGCCTTGGATTCTGTGGTGAACGAGCAGACGCGCAACATCCAAGTGCAGGCCACGATGGCAAATCCCGGTGACAAGTTGCGTCCGGGAATGTTCGTGACCGTGGATCTTCCCCTGGGTGCGCCCAAAGAGGTCATCGCCCTGCCCGCCTCGGCCATTAATTACGCACCCTACGGGGACTCGGTGTTTGTTGTGTCTGAGATGAAGGATGCCAAGGGACACACCTTCAAAGGCGTGCGTCAGCAGGTTGTGAAGATCGAGGCCAATCGGGGCGATCAGGTGGCGATTACGTCGGGGATTAATCCCGGAGATGAAATCGTCAGCTCTGGGGTGTTCCGGCTGCGCAATGGCGCGTCGGTGCAGATCAACAACTCAGTGCAACCGGAAAACAACCCGAATCCCAACCCCGAAAACAGCTAAGGCATAGAAGCGGCGCAGATCGGCCTATCGAGGAAAGTTCATGAAGTTTACGGATCTTTTTGTTAAGCGCCCGGTTCTCGCGATCGTCGTCAACCTGGTCATCCTGATTGCGGGTATTCAGTCGATTCGCTCCCTGAGTGTGCGCCAATACCCTCGCAGCGATATCGCCGTGATCCAGGTGAGCACGGTCTATGTCGGGGCGAACGCTGACCTGGTGCGCGGGTATATCACGACGCCCTTGGAGCGCACGATTGCAAGCGCCGACGGCATTGACTACATGGAGTCAACCAGCGCGCAAGGCCTGAGCACGATTCAGGTGCACCTCAAAATCAATTACGACACAACGACGGCGTTAACCCAGATCCAGGCCAAGGTTGCGCAAGTACGCAACGATTTGCCGCCTGAGGCTCAGCTTCCGGTCATCGACTTGCAGACCGCGGATAACCAGTTCGCCGCGATGTATATCGGGTTTTCTGCCAAGGACCTCGACGAAAACCAGATTACCGATTACTTGACTCGCGTCGTGCAACCCAAGCTGAGCGCGATCAGCGGCGTGCAGCGCGCAGATATTCTGGGCAACCGCACGTTCGCGATGCGTATCTGGCTCAAACCGGAGCAGATGGCCGCGCGTGGGGTCTCGCCATCCGACGTCAACGACGCTCTTGCCAAGAACAACTACCTTTCTGCCCTTGGATCCACCAAGGGGTCGATGGTTTCTGTAAACCTGATTGCAAATACCGATCTGCGCACGCCTGACGAATTCCGGCAGATGGTAGTGAAGCAGGCGAACGGCGTGGTTGTGCGCTTGGGCGAAATCGCTGACGTACAGCTGGGTGCGGAGAACTACGACCAGGACGTGAAGTTCAACGGCGAGACTGCGACCTTCATGGGCATCTGGGTCCTGCCGACGGCAAACTCGCTCGAAGTGATCAAAAATGTTCGCGCAGAGCTGCCCGCGATTCAAGAGCAGCTGCCGGCAGGCATGAAAGTCGGAGTGCCTTACGACTCCACGGAGTACATCCAGGACGCGATCGATGAAGTCCTTCACACGCTGGTAGAAACCCTGTTGATCGTGGTGGTCGTGATTTTCCTGTTCCTGGGATCGTTCCGGTCCGTCCTGATTCCTGTGGTTGCCATTCCGATCTCGCTGATCGGCGCGGTATTCCTGATGAATATCGCTGGCTTCACCATCAATCTTTTGACGCTGCTCGCCATCGTGCTTTCGGTCGGACTGGTGGTCGACGATGCGATCGTCATGGTGGAAAACGTCGAGCGCCACTTGCAGATGGGAGTGACGCCATTCCGGGCTGCGACCGATGCAGCGCGTGAACTCGTCGGCCCGATCATCGCCATGACGATTACCCTGGCTGCGGTCTACGCGCCAGTCGGGATTCAGGGTGGCTTGACCGGGGCGCTCTTCCGCGAGTTCGCCTTTACCTTGGCGGGCGCGGTGATCGTCTCCGGCATTGTGGCGCTTACCCTTTCTCCGATGTTGGGGTCGAAGTTGTTGCGCGCGGGCGACGCCGAGCGTGGCTTCGCTGGGATCATCAACCGTTATTTTGAAAAAGTGCGGAGTTGGTACGTTCGCACGCTTTCGGGCACGCTTAAGTACCGGCCGGTGGTGCTGACTTTATGGGCGATCGTCGCCGTGTTGATGATTCCCTTCTACATGTTCTCGCAGCATGAGCTGGCTCCGGCTGAAGATCAAGGTGTCGTCTTCGGCGTGATTCAGGCTTCCGCCAATGCGACGCTCGATCAGACCAACCTGTTCTCGCAGCAGGTGTACGACGTCTATCACTCCTTCCCGGAGAGCGGCAGCATCTTCCAGATCACCAATCCCGGAGGCGGATTCGGCGGCATGGTCACCAAGCCATGGAGCCAACGGAAGAAGACCGCACAACAGCTGCTCTTGGAATCAACCGTGCCACTCTCGAAGATCGCTGGGGTCCGTGTGATTCCCCTCACTCCCCCGCCCTTGCCCGGCGGCGGAAACTTCCCGGTCGACGTCGCCATCGTCTCGGCGGCCGAACCCCAGCAGATCTACCAGCTCGCCGAGCAACTGGTGCAGAAGGCCATGGCGAGCGGCTTGTTCATCTATGCCGACACTGACGTCAAGTTTGACCAACCGCAGACGCAAGTCGTCTTCGATCGGGACAAGCTTCGTTCGCAAGGCGTCGACCTGAGCCAGGCGGGACAAGACCTCGGCACCATGCTGGGTGGTAATTACGTCAACCGCTTCAGCATCCAGGGCCGCAGCTATAAGGTCATTCCGCAGATTCAGCGAATCGACCGGCTCACCGCCGATCAGCTCTCGCAAATCTACGTGAAGGGGTCGGCGGACAAACTTGTGCCGCTCTCGACGTTCGCGACCCTGAAGACCACGACTGAACCGCGCTCTCTGAATAAGTTCCAGCAATTGAATGCGGTTCGAATTCAGGGCGTGATTCCGCCCAACATTCCGCTCGACAAGGCGCTCACGTTCCTCGAGGATCAGGCGAAGCAGATGCTACCCCAGGGCTTCACCCTGGATTACGCCGGTGAATCGCGGCAGTTACGCGTGGAGGGCAGCAAGTTCCTCGGGACTTTCTCGCTCTCGGCGATCCTGATTTACCTTGTGCTCGCGGCGCAGTTTGAAAGCTTCCGCGATCCGTTCATCATTCTCGTTGGATCGGTGCCGCTCGCAATCTCGGGCGCGTTGGTGTTCTCGTTCCTGGGATTCACAACGCTGAATATCTACAGCGAGGTCGGACTGATCACACTCGTCGGTTTGATTGCAAAGAACGGCATTCTGATCGTGGAGTTCGCGAACCATCTGCAAGAAACCGGGCGAAGCAAGCTTGAGGCTATCGTCGGCGCGGCTGGAACCCGTCTCCGCCCGATCCTGATGACCACGGCGGCAACGGTATTCGGCCACTTTCCGCTGGTACTGGCGAAAGGTCCCGGCGCTGGCGCTCGAAACAGCATCGGCATCATGCTGGTCAGCGGCATGATCATCGGGACTGCGTTCACGCTTTTCGTGGTGCCGTCGATCTACATGCTGGTGGCAAAGACGCACACTGCCTTCCATGAGGAAGAGGAAGAAGAGGTCGGCTTCCGCGAACCGGCAGAGACCGCCGTCTAGGCAATCCCGTGAGAGTCGGGCGATTTTTGTCTGGCTCTCATTTCCTTCCAAGAGCGCGGTGCCGCCCCGTTCCGCACGCTTTTCAAGTTTCAGTTCTGTCGTGGGATTGCCGCCCTATCGCTGCGGACGAACAATGCCAGGCGCGGAAAAGCAAACCGTCCCGCAGCATCGTCGATAACGTTGACCTGGCAGGTATAGAAGCCGGGTTTCAGGGAACTCAGCGGGAGGTCAAGCTGAAACACGCCCGCTTTACGATCTTTCGCGTTCAGCTCGTTGAGCTCAACGACCGAGCTCTCAAATACCTTCGATTTCCCTTGGAAGAAAGCCACGCTGGTTATCAGGCGAATGCCGGCTTGCGACGGTCCTGTCGGCATTGACTGCGATGGAGCCGCTTTTGCCGGATCATAAACTTCAAAGTAGAGCCGCAGGCGTTGCGAAGACGAGAAAACGTGCGTGACGTTCGGAACAATCTCCGAACCATCGCGGATCAAAGGACTCGGATTTGATCCTTTTTTCGCTGGCTGAAGTTGGCTCGCCAATACAATCGAACTGACTTTCAGCGGCTGGGATTTCAGGTCGGGAATCTCGATAGGAGTTTCGAAGGATCCCATGCGCCCGGTCTGGTTCTCGCGGACCACGAACTTCAGCTGGTATTTGCCGGGAGGCAGGCTCAAACCGGTGTTGTACTGCACATTCTTCTTCTGTACCTCCGAAGAAGTGTCGACCGCGAACTTCACCGTATCCCGGATACGATTCAGCGCGTGATGATCGGCATCGGTCACTATCCCGATCACATCCAGTGTAGCCTTATCGCGATCGCTGCTGCGCGTGAACGGAATTTGCGAACCCGGAACCACCAACGAGACCGGAACATAGTATTTGTTTGCTTCCAGGCGAAAATACGCCGCGCTCAAGTAAAGCGGCAGATCGGTGGCGGGAAGCTCGGATACCAACTCTTCCTGCAGCTGTAGTTCTTTATCTTCCTTGGTTGAGTGCTGGTAATCGGCCGGAGCATAGTAGCCTCGGCGATAATCCACCTTGGTGTTTGGTGCAGAAACCTTCACCGTGATGCGCCGGTAACGCCCATCCCGTGCTGTGTTCGTGCTGCGGTAACCGAGCAAGTAGTAAGTAGACGTATCCTGCTGTACGCCCTTGAATACCTGCGTGAAGTCGTTGGAATCGAGAAATGCGCGGCCGCCGGTATCACTGGCCAGGGTGACCAGCGTTTCCTGGGTGGTGAAGTTCGAGTTGAGGGCATTGATCATCGACTGCCCCGAGTACACCGAGGTGCCCCGCAGGCTGGCATTCTGAGCCTCCCCACCGGGAACGATCGCCTGCAACCCTCGCAGATCCATAGTGTAAATCGCCAGATTCGATCGCACGGCAGCGTTGATGGCGGCTCGCAGTTCAGACTGATTTTCGATTCCCGTGCGGTCCATACCGCTCGAGAAGTAGATCAGGGATTTTTTCTGCTGAAGATGCGCGAGTTTCTCGGCCACTGAGCGCAAAGCTTCGAGGCGCCGATCGGTATTGAAGATGTTGTACTCGGTGTCATCGGCGGTGAAGGCTTGCCCAGTATCGGGCGTGCCTTCGGTCGAACCGGTCGTTCCCTCTTCGAACCCTTGCCCACTCCCGGCATTAAAGGCCTGCAATTGCTTCTTCAGCAGATCGTGATCCGCCGTGAAGTCCTGATTGACCAGCAACGCACTCCCGAGGGAAACAATCGATACCAGATCGGCTGGCGCCATCTGGGTGTCGACGTAATGCTGGGCTGAAGTCACTGCCCGATCGATCTCGTCCGGCTGCATGGCAGAAAGGTCAAAGAAAAGAATGATGAGCCGCCGGTCCTTGAACTCATCGTTCGCTTTCGCGGGAATTGCGGTAACCGGAGCAGGCACGACCGTGGGCCGAGGTTGTCCGGGGAGCGGCTTCGTCTGGGCCACAGCTTGCATGGCAACCGCATCCATATTCTCGATATCGAACGACAAAACCTTCTGCGGCTTGTTGTCCTCGAGCACCGTGAAATCCTCGGGCTTCAGATTCTTGAGGGCAATTCCGCTTTTGTCGCGCACGGTCACGTTGACGAGAACCAGTTCGGCCTCGGCATGAAAGGTGTATTCCGCCTGCTGAGACGGCAGGGGAGCGCATAGAGTCATCAGCAAAAGCGCGAGGGTTGCGATTCGAACCGTCATCCGTATTGAGGAGAGTCTCATACGTTTCTCTCTCAGAAGCGGAAGCGGGCCGTCATGGTGATTTGGCGCATCGCGCCCACTGCCGTGACGCGGCCGAAAGTGGGCGAATTCAGCACCGTATCGATGCCCGCGTAATTCGGGATGTTGAAGATGTTGGTGGCTTGCGCGCGGAACTCGAGTACCCTCCCCTCTTTCAGAGGGAAAATCTTGGTAAATGCCATGTCGAATACATGGGTCGGGGGACCGATGATGCTATTCCGCCGGGCATTGCCGTAGGCGTTGGTGGGCGGCGCCGTAAAGGCGGCAGTGTTGAACCACTGGAAGATGGAAGGGTTCGAGTTGCTGATGAATTGCCCAGGAACAACATCGGGGCGAAGTGTGCCGTTCGTCCCTCGATTCACCTCGGTAATGTCCCCTAAGAGATGCGGAGTGAACGGGAGGCCGGAGGCTATCGTCCAATCGCCACTCCACTGCCAATCTCCAAAAATAGCGCGCCACGGCGTGTTGCCGCTGAGCCAGAGCTTGTCATGTCCGAACGGCAACTCCCACAGATAATCGGCGGTAAAGCGGTGCGTCTGATTGAAGCTGGAGAGACCGCGCTCCGCGGCCAAATCGGTGGGGCTCTGAGCCACGCTGTTGGCGCCGCTGCCGACCGATGGCGTCGCTCCTCCGCCGCCCGCTCCCGTTCCGCCGGCTCCCAGGCCCGCTCTGCCCGACCCAGTGGTCGCTCCCGCCCCGATCGACGAAGCGTTATCGATCGACTTGGAAAACGTGTAAATGCCGCCGACCGAAAAACCATTCGACAAGCGCTTCCGCACACGCACCGAACCGGCGTTTGCCTCCGAATCGCCCACCGAGTTCTCATAGATAAAGGCTTGCGCGTTGCCGATCAGCGGGCCGGTGAAGGTTCGATTTGGGGCCTGCAAAATGTCCAGGTTCGTTCCTTTGGTTCCGGTGTAATCAACGTTCAGCAGAATGGTCGGCTTGATCTGCTGCTGAATGTCGAGATTGCGAATCTGCACGTAACCGAGCCGGTAATTGGGATTCACAGCGTAGCTGTTGGTGATATTCCCGGGCGGCGGTGTTGGAAAACCATTCTGCAGCGTCAGATCGCCCGGCCCATTCTGAATATTGGTTTGCGCAACGGAAAAGGGTGGCTGGAACGCCAACTGCTGCACAATGCCTTGATACGCGCCGGTGTTGTAGTTGATTCCATAGCCTCCGCGAACCACCGTCTGTGGGCTGGCTTTCCACGCGAAGCCGATGCGCGGCGCGAAGTTGTTGCGGTCTGGCCGCACCAGGCTGTCGGGAACACGGCCGTTGTACGGGCTTACCTGCCCCGGGAGAACGATCGCGACCGCGGGCATGCCCGCTCCTTGATCCAACACGCCAGGAGAGAGATCCAGGTTTGCAATCAGATTGTTTTCTTCGGTGAGCGGCGAGACATATTCGTAGCGAACGCCGAAGTTTAATGTCACATTGGAGCGAAGCTTCCATTCGTCCTGCGCGAACAAATCCCAGTAATTGCCGTGGAAGTGATAATTGTTCTGGCCAAACTGCACCGAAGTCTGTTGCGGCAGCCCGAGCAAGAAATCGGCAAAATCGAAGCCGGTCCCGGGAATTGCCTGGCCGCCCGCGAATTGTGCCGTGTTTGCCCCGGTAAAAATGAAAGATCCACGGGCGTTGGAACTTGTTTCGGTATTCCATTGGATCCGGCGATAATCGAGCCCCCAGCGAACACTATGCTTCCCGTGACTCCAGATGAGGTGGTCGGCGATTGTGTATGACTGGTTACGCAGCAGTTGTGGGTTCACGTCTTGAAGGCTGGCAAAATTTGAGAAGGAAAGGCGCGGCAACCCCCAATCGAAAGGATTAGTGGAGACCCCGTTGATACCCAAAGTTCCTGTAATGTCGTTTTTGAATGCGTACAGGTTTTGCGTGCTGGTGCGGCTGCGATTGAAATCGAATTGCAGGATGTTCGTAATCTTGCCGAAAGTGCGGGTGTATCCAATCGGGATGTCGAACGCGCGCGCGCTGGTATTTCCGCCAACGCTGGGGAAGGGATTGGTGACGGTCGATCCTGCGCCATGATAGTGCAACCCAAGCGTAAGACTGTTGCGCGGGCCTCCGCGGCCGGCACGACGTCCCGGTGCAGGCGCGGCACCCAGGGTATGATTGATGCGGACATTCAGATCGTCGCTGTTGCTGCCGGCCGATGTAACGAAATGGAAGTTCTGAGTCGTGCCCGGCAAATTCGGCGCCGGAATATACGCCAGAAGGCCGGCTGAAGCCGAATCGATCTTCGGGATTATGTTGTTTGCAAAAGGCGAGCCCACTCCATTCTTGGTCGAATAAATCTGATCAATCACATTGCCATTGCTGTCGCGATCGTTGCAAACTCCGGATGTGAAACCCGTCTTGCACAATCCCGAGAAATTTCCCTGCCGCTCAAGTTCGGTGGGCACAGTTGAAAACTGATCAAAAGGATTCGAGCCTCGCCTGCCGTTGTAGTTCACGAAGAAAAAGGTCTTGCTTCCCCCGTGGTAAATCTTCGGAATATTCAAGGGGCCCCCGATCGAGCCTCCGAAACTGTTTTGCACATAGGAAGGATTCGTCGGCGGTTCGCCGAGCAGCGCGTAAGGAGCTGCGTTCAGTGCCGAATCTCCAATGCCGTAGTAAATGGAACCATGCGGGTGGTTGACATCGAAGCCGCGGCGTCCGATATTCATTCCGCGTCCGCCGCCCCCGCCACCAAAGCCACCACCCCCGCCGCCACCAAACCCGCCGGGCGCGCCGAAGCCGCCACCGTATTGGCGCGCGTCGTTGATGCGCTGCTGGAGTTCGTCTCCGCTCAGCGAATTGAATGAGTTCGAAGTATTGCCCGATACGGAGATTGATTCAGTTGCACTATCTGGCGAGATACCAGGTACCGGCATTCCGGAGGGCACAACCTCACTCATACCGCTCGCGCCCGCGTCCTGGAGGCTCTGCTGAATGGAGAGACTCTGAAACCCGCGCTGCCCGGTCGCAGTTCCAACTGGCCGCCTGCCTGGTGAATCTGCTTCTTTCGATCTCGACAACAGAGTCAGCTCGAAATTCAAAGACTGATTGCTGTGGGCGCTGTCCAGGATGGCAGGCTGAGAAAGGTTGGCGAATGCCACCATCTGCACCCGCACCGAATAAGAACCGAAAGGGACCTCGGCTATATAGCTACCGCCGACATCGGTCCAGATGGTTGTGATGACTTTGGAGTCTGCCAGGATAGCAACCGAAGCGCCCGGAATCGGCATGTTCCCGGACTTCACGACGCCCCGGATCGTTCCTCGCCCGGTTGCAGGCTCGGAGTCAGCACCGGCAGGCGAATTGGTGGGGATTCCTTGAGCCCGCGTATCTTCCCAGCCGCACACGAACACAAACAAGCCGCATAGAAACAGGCAGACCAGCTTGTCTCCATGACTCATGAATCATTCGTCCGCTTGCGCAACACCCCAGGCAGTCAAGGGGATCATAGCTTGAACGACTCGGCGGCACTGTAAAGTTTTGTCGTCCAATGGAGATAAAGCGTAGATATTTGCGAAGCGAAAGCGAAGGAGCGGCGATGACGTGAACCTGTCACCCAGCGCGATCACAAGGCCACGACAAGGAAAGGCAGACGAGGCCATTCGCCGGGCATTGCTGACGCGGCTCCAACCACCCCTCTTTTTGATTCACTCCTCTCAGCGTAGACTTTTAGCGAAAACGATGCCCACGATCCCTGTCCGGCCCTCTCATCTGATACAAGCCCTGTTCCGAACATCAGCCCTGCTCATCGTGCTTAGCATGCTTGCCCTGAACTCCTTCACCCAGGCGCAGCAGAGCAGGCTGCGATTGGCCGGAGACGAATGGTTCCTGGATTCGCTTACCAAGACTGAAAAGCTGAAGACTTTCGAAGCGGAAACCGGAATTCACGTCGATGTGGTGCATGAAAGCGACCGGAAAATCATGAGTGATCTTGACCAGGCCGCACCACCAGACGACGCGTTGTTGGACGTCATCGTGGTTCGTCATCGATTCATTGGCAAGCTGGTCGAGAAGCAGCAGATTGTTGCGATCGATTCCTTTCTCACCGACCCCACCCTGCGGCAGGGCAACTTCGATCCACAACAACAGTTGTTCCCTGTTTGGTGGCAAGAGCTCAGCTCTTATGGCGGCCACTTCTATGGCTTTCCCTATACCCTGCTGACCACATTCGTGTGTTATCGCAAAGATCTTTTGGAAGACGCCGCAAACCGTCGTGACTTCAAAGCTCGCTATCGCCGCGAGCTCTCACCACCAACGTCGTGGCGCGAATACAACCAACTGGCGGAGTTCTTCACGCGGCCTCAGCAGCACTTCTATGGAACTTATATACAGGGGAAACAGGGACTCGCGCTGTGGTACGAGTGGTTGAACTTCATCTACGCATTTGGCGGCAAGATTCTCGACGCAAAGCATGGTTGGGAGTATGGGGATATCGTCATCAACTCCCCGCAAAACGTGGAGGCAACCAAACAATACCTGAGCGAGATTGCGTTCAGCCCTCCTGACACCCTCACGTACGGCTGGGATCAAGCCGAGTCGGCTTTGCAACAGGGACATGTGTTTATGGGGTTGCTCTGGACGGATCAAGCGCCGTTCCTCGAGGAGCCTGCCGTCTCGAGGGTCAGTGGGAAAATTGGTTATAGCCTCATTCCGTCGAAGGATGGCAGACCTTTCACACAACTTGAAGGCCTGACCTACCTGATCCCGAAAGAATCGAAACACGCGCGCGAGGCTTACCGGCTCTTGCAGTTTCTCCTGTCGACGGAAGTGCAGCGGGCGCAAGTTCTGAAAGGCAGTTTAACCGCCAAAAAAGCGATCTATGATGACGAAGATGTTCGGAACCTGCCGTATGTGCCTACGTTCCTCTCCGGCGTTCCGGTTGCTGTCGGGAAACCAACCATACCGGAATCCAACGAGATGACCGAGGCCGCGGTTCGGCGGATCGCCGAGATTGTCAGCGGCAAGTCAACGCCAGAATCGGGGTTGGATGATCTCGCGCTCGATCTTCGAGGCATTCTCGGGACAAGAAGTCGGCTGCGTTATCCCGTGAAAACGAAACCGTAGAAAAGTCTTATGAGCCCTACTGAGGTCACGATTTGAATGAGACGCGTTCGCGTGCTTACTGGATTTCTGGCTGGTTTACTACTTCTCCTTCCTTGCTCGTTATTCGCGCAGTCGTCGCACTGGACTCCAGAACGAGCTCAGGCGTGGTACCACCAGCAGCCCTGGCTTGTCGGAAGCAACTATATTCCTGACGATGCAATCAACCAATTGGAGATGTGGCAAGCGGAGACATTTGATCCAGCGCAGATTGACAAAGAACTCGGTTGGGCCCAAGGCATGGGGATGAACACCATGCGAGTTTTTCTACACGACCTTTTGTGGCAGCAGGATGCGGCTGGATTCAAGAAGCGTCTCGACCAATTTCTCGAGATTGCGGCGCGGCACCAGATCAGGCCATTGTTCGTTCTCTTCGATTCCTGCTGGGATCCGCACCCGAAACTCGGGCCGCAGCATCCGCCGATTCCGGGCGTGCATAATTCGGGATGGGTTCAGTCGCCGGGCAGTCCGGCGCTCGGCGACCCCGCGCAGGAATCCCGTTTACGGGCCTACGTTACGGGTGTGGTCGGTGCCTTTGCGAGAGATCCTAGAGTTCTTGGCTGGGATGTTTGGAATGAGCCCTCGAATACGAACGAGGGCAGCTACTCTGATCTCGAACCCAAGAACAAGGAAGCACTGGTGGAGAAGATGTTGCCAAAAGTCTTCGCATGGGCTCGCGAGGCGAACCCCTCGCAGCCGCTCACCAGCGGGCTGTGGGACGTCGATTACGAGGAAGGGGCAGCTCTGACGAAGACGCAGCAGATCCAGTTCGACAACTCAGACGTCGTGAGCTTTCACAATTACGGATGGCCCGAGAATTTCGAAAAGGAAGTCCTATTCCTTCAGAAATTCAATCGCCCGTTGATTTGTACGGAGTATATGGCGCGCAGCGCGGGCAGCACCTTCGACACGGTCTTGCCTCTTGCCAAGAAATACAAGGTCGCGGCGATCAACTGGGGATTTGTGGCGGGGAAGACGCAGACGTATTACCCGTGGGACTCTTGGCGTCATCCTTACATCCTCGATCAGCCGGCAGTCTGGTTCCACGAGGTGCTGCACGCGGATGGGAAGCCTTATCGCGAAGCGGAAGTACAGTTGATTCGCCAATTGACCGGTAGAGGCAGGGTGCCGTAGCTGGACGCGAAGAGCCGATCGCGACCAATGACAGCGAACAAGGCGAGCAAATGAAGCGTAGAGAGTTTTTAAAAAGTGGCGTCACTCTGGCGGTAGCGGCCGAACTCGGCACAGGCAAGGCGCGCGGTTATGTTCCAGACCACAACTGGAGCGGCTACGACTTCGGTCCCGGACCAAGGGTGACCGATCGCTTGAACCAGGGGCCATTCCCTCAATACCCGCCAAATGCGGTGATCCCAACAGACGAGGTCGTGATGACCACCACTCCCTCCGAGGATGTCGTTCCGAACTTCGGAAAGGGCCTGATTACGTACATCACTGCCGACATGGGAACGGAGGAGATCCATTCCGACAATGTCGATCGCACCATCCAGGAGTTAGTTGAGTTTCCGCTGGGACAGCAACTCTACGTCCGGCCGACCTGGCGCGAGGTGCAGCCAAAGCCTGGGCGGCTGGAATTGCCTGACTATTTAAAGCTGGTCTTCGACCTCGCGAAGAAGAACAACAAGCGCGTTGGACTGCGAATTCAGATGAGCGCTCCCGACTACAAACACGCTGCCGCTTTGCCTGATTTCGTGCTCAACAGGGTGCCGAAGGTCGACTTGGTCCTGAGTTCAAACGAAAGTCAGGCTTCCGCGGAGAGATACCTGCAGAACCCACATGCGCGTTACCAGCCGCGCTTCGATGATCCATTCTTCCAGCATTCGTTCCGCGAACTGGTCGGCTTGCTGGCGGCGGAACTCGATGGCAAACCGAACATCGAATTCGTGGACACGTTTATGTACGGTTTCTGGGGTGAAGGCCATACCTGGCCGTTCGGAAATAATCCTTTCCCCGACTATCAGACTGCGGAGCGCACCTGGATCCAGATGCTTGAGGTTCAGCTGGAGTATTTCGTGAAAACGCCTCTGCTGACTAATACCCAACCGGATTACAGCCGGGTGGGTAACTCAGAGTTAGTCGATCGGACCATTCGCAGTCACAACTGGCTGCGCAGCGATACCATATTTATCGAAAATGAACAGATCGAGGCGTTAAGTAATCGTCCCGCCTGGGTAGCCGCAGTGCTTGAGCAGCCTTTGCCTGGCAAACCGCCCGACCCCGGCGCTCGCGAGGAAGGTATTTCTCCCGTCGAGAACATGATCGCCCACGTCATTGACGTCGGAGCAAATTACTGGACGCTGTGGAACTTTCATGCCATTAATCCGAAGACCCTGATGGCCTATTACCAGGCATCGCCCACCTGGTTTGACCGGATCAACCGCAGAATCGGATACCGGGTCAGGCCCTCGTTCATCTGGAGCTACGAAGATGCCGGCTACCTCGGCTTGATCATCGGATTTGCAAACGACGGAATTGCCGGCGTCCCGGGAGTGCTGCGCGTTTCGATCGAGAGCGAGGACGGAAAACTGTTGAAGAGCGGCTGCCTGGATGCGGGATATCCTTTGCCGGGAAAGATTCGGCAGGCTCAATTTGTACTGCCGCCGGGCACGAAATTCAAAGGACTGCGGCTACGAGCAGAGCTGGAGGTCAAGTCGATGCGGTATCCGTTACGCTGGGCCTGCCATCAGAAGGTGAACGAAGATGGCTCATTGACCTTGCAGCCGAACTTGAGACAGGGTGTCTGACGGGTTGTCCGGAGGGACCGCACGTTGCGACCTTGGAGCAAAGGCCTGAAAACCTGATCTGCAGAAACAACGCGAGACTGCACGTCGATTCCCGAATCACCTGCCGCAGTACGCGATCCTTTGATCACCAGGGAAAAAGCGGAGAGAAATTCATGAAAATCGGCTTCATCGGTCTCGGAAATATGGGCTCGGCAATGGCGATGAACCTGCTTAAGGCTGGACACGAGCTTACGGTCTACAATCGCAGCTCCGAAAAGGCCAAGTCGCTCCTCAGTCACGGCGCACGTGCAGTTGCCAGCCCAGCTGAAATCTCCGGTGCGGATGTCGTGTTCACGATGCTCGCCGACGATCACGCCGTTGAAAGCGTGACCTTCGGCGACTTGGGATTCCTCGTGAATATGCGCCCGGGATCAGTTCATGTTTCTTGCAGCACGATCAGTGTCGGGCTCTCCGAGAAACTCACGGCAGCGCATCAGGAACGCCGTCAGCAGTTTATTTCTGCTCCCGTCTTCGGGCGACCGGAAGCCGCCGAAGCCGCCAAGTTGTTTGTCGTCGTTGCCGGCCCCGACGACGAGGTGGCGCGCTGCATCCCGCTTTTCGAAGCCATCGGTCAGCGCATTTTCCGCTTTGGACAACAGCCTTCGCTGGCGAATCTGGTGAAGCTCAGCGGGAATTTCCTGATCGCGTCGGTCCTCGAGTCCCTCAGCGAAGCCTTAGCCCTCATCGGCAAAGCCGGGATCGATCAGCATCAGTACCTGGATTTCCTCACGTCCACTCTTTTCACAGCGCCCGTCTATAAAACCTATGGCGGACTCATCGCCGACAAGAAATTTCAGCCAGCTGGCTTTGCTGCGCCACTTGGTCTTAAAGATGTTCGCCTCACTTTAGCCGCAGGGGAGCAACTCCGTGTTCCCTTGCCAATTGCCAGTCTGATCCGCGACCGCTTCCTGGCCTTGCTTGCGCGAGGCGGCGACTCACTCGATTGGTCAGCAATTTCACAGATTGCCGCTGAAGACTCCGGCCAAGGCGGGGGGAGCGGCTCAGCGGAATAAGGTTAGACCTTCAATTCCTGTGCTTGTACCGAGCTCAGGAATGCACAATCACAGCACTACGCTGGCGTTTTCGAGACTCAAAAAGACGGAAAACGGTTCGCGGTTTTGAGCTCTTGACTGGTAAATGGGCCTAGAATGGACTTGTCATCGGTTGAATCATCTCGAGAGGAAATAATGGCGATCATCAAAACGATGGTAAACCAGCTCAAGAGTGAGCGGAATCGGTTGAAGAATCAACTCGCGCAGGTGGAGAAGGCCATCTCATCGCTGAGCAGCCTTAATGGAAGTCTGTCCGTCACAGACGGGCGTCGGCATATCTCGGCTGCAGGACGGGCAAGAATCGCTGCCGCACAGAGAAGACGCTGGGCCAGAGCCAAGGCCAAACAACACTGAATTCTCGGAAGTGAGCTCTCAATTTCGGACCGTCATGCGGGTTAGCGGCGTCTACGCATTTCCAGAGTCTAACTTGCAGCGCCCTGAGCGCGCTCAGATGTAAATCAACGACGCATCTAGCGAGTCACATGAAGGGCCCAGCTTCGATGTAGAAGTCAAGGCCCTTAAGATGGCGGCTTACTTCTTGCTGACCTGATCCAGTACATTATTCGCGGTCTGTTGTAACAGCGGCGTCAACACATCCTCGCCGTCCGATTTTGCTTTTCCGTTGAGCGTCTCCTGCAGCAGCGGCGACGATTGTCCTGCGGCTACCAGTTGGTAGTGCACACTGACATCGTCCTTGGACTTGATCTGGCCGTTAAAGTTGGCCAACTGGCTCATGGCCTGCTGCTGGGCGATTTGCGAAGCTGCCATGCTCGCCGTCTGCGCAGCTACGGCACCGCCCATCCCGTGCGCCATCGCTCCCATGGGCGTCATGCTGGCCGCCATGCTTCCCATTTTGGCGAATCGCCCAAAGCTGCTACTAGATGCGTGTTTGACCGCGATCGACGAGAACAGGATGTAATCGCACTGCTTCTGCTGGGCTTCCGCCTGAAGCTGCATGGCGACGTGTGAGTCCAAAGGAGCAATTTCAATCGCGGGACCGCTCATCAGAGAGATCTCAGCATTGCGGATCGGAGTACTGTAGTCCACGCCCGCATTACTGCCTTGCCCGACCTGCGCATCTGGCGGCGCTACACCGATCCGGATTTTTCCCGCCGCTTTCGAGCCAAGCTGTTGCGGTGCGGCTACTGAAGTTCCGCCAGGAGTGCCGCCGCCGGAGAGCATGCCTGCGCTGGCCGCATGCGAACCTCCCATCATGGCCATCTGCTGCATCTGGGCCATCGCTTTCTGTTGTATGGCCAGTTGGTCGGCTGGGCCGGTAAAGGGATTCATCCTCTGGGCGGCGGATGATCCCGACATTCCCGGACCGCCTTGCACGGGTGGTTGCATTCCCGCATATCCCATCGGGGGCTGTGTCCCTGCCTGCTGCGCCCCTTGAGCCAACAGAGGAGTGCCATTTAGGTCCGCGATCGAGTTGACCTGCCGATAACCCGTGGGCACGTCAAACATCTCGGCCGGAAGTTGCTGCTTGCTCATTTCGGAAACCTCTATGTCGACCGTCGTCGTGCCGCCATCAGGGGTTGGCATCGTGATGCTCTCCAGCAGCGGATAGCCCAGCTTGCCGCTGCCCGAACGCCGGGCGATGATCCTGTCAGTGCAAGCATTTGGCTCCTGCACGGGAGGAGCTACAGTCGCGCAGCCGGACTGCTCTTTGGAAACGTCTGCGAACCAGCCATCAATCTCGAATGCCTGGTGAACCTGCAAGCAGGCGTTCTGCGAGGACTCCTGCACGACTTTCGCCTTCAGATGCCGTGCCTGATATCCGAATATGGTCTTGCGTTCCCCAGTATCTGTGATTGTCGTAGTGACCAAGATCTCGCCTCCGCTGCCGCGTGCAGGCGGTGCTCCGGTAGCCAGCGCAGCCGCCTGGACGGCGCTTTCATCCTGAGGATCGGGATTCACAAAGTAGGTTTGAGCTTGTTCGTTCAACGTAAGCGTGCGCTTCAGGTCACATTGCCGCAGCGTGATCGTGCTTCCATTCGCCCCCTGGCTCACGCTGCGTTCACGAGCGCCTTTGATGGAAGTCTCGGTGCTGGCCACGACGTTGCCGCCGACGGTGATGTTCTTCTTGACTCGCAAGTCTTGGGCGTTGACGCAGAGCGCGATCAGCAGAACACATGACACGCAAAGAATTGTCGATGTTTTGGTAGGCATAGTTACTCCTTATGCGGACGGGCGGAACGCAGTGGGCAGGCCAGGCGGCCGGTTCGCGGTCTGAGCTCAGCGGGCCGGCCGCGGCCTGCTTCTTGCCTTCCCCTGTTGAGTAAGGCGGATTTGGCAGCCGAATCGGCTCAAGAAAAAACACCTCACCCACAAATTTGCAAGTGAGGCGCAGGTGATGAAACACCTGGAGGCGCGGATCCGTTCCGGATTACGGGTGTATATTTTGGAAACCTGAGCCTACCTTATTGGCGGTTCGCTGTATTTGGCCCGATCCTGTTCTAACGGCCTCGAATCGATTTGCTTCTGCGGCCGCCTCCGCAGCGTCTCTCGCGCAAGCCGCCCTTTTTCCGAGCACGATCTCTCGCTGAAGTGCGACCCTGGCTGCCTGCAATCTCGAATTCGAAATTGCTCTGCCGACTGCGTTGCCCGCAGCCTTGCCTTCCGCGGCCGCGACCGGCCCCCCGACTACGACGCTGGCGACGGTCCCGGCTGCTTCAGCGGCGGTCGCTCCGTTCGAATACGCCTGCGAATTAGTGTTGACGGCCCCCGTGGTCCCGGTCGCCATTCTCGCCACTTCTCCCGGGCTATTTGCGCCTGTTACGAATTGTGCGATTGCGAGCGGAGGCATCATAGGCGTTAGAATTGCATCTCCCGCCTTATCCACAAAGCCATTGATGAAGTTCCACCAGCTCTTCTGGCATATGCAATCACCTTCCAGACCGCCTGGGTCGACCATGTTGATGGGGTCATTGAGAACATAGCCATATAGGTTAGTATCGCCTCCCAGAAACGATATGGGATCTTTTGCCACCCATCGCCCGATGCTAGGGTCGTAGTCGCGGGCTCCGAAACGCACCAACTTGGTGTGCTGATCGTAAAGTCCTCCCGCAAAACCGAAGGGCTGGAAGCCGGGATTGGTGTCGGTGGTGACGTTGCCGAATTCATCGTAGTCAATCCGCTCCGCAACGTTGCCATTGCTGGCATCGACCACAAGCCGCGGACTGCCGAGGTGATCCGCGAAAATCCGATAGGTCGTGCTCGCCGTCACCATGTAGTCTGGGGAGGCATTGCCGCCTCCATACACGAAGCGCGCCACCACCTGATTGTTGCCGTCCAGTTGGGCTACGATTTTGCTGCCGTCGTATAGGAAGCCTGAGACCAACACGCTGTTGACCATCTTGCCGACACGATTATTCTCAGCATCAATGACATAAGAGAGCTGCGTGCCATCCGGCAGCGATGCCGCGATCAGGTTACCGAGCACGTCATACTGATAACTCGTAACCTGCGCGCCCGTTGTTTTTGAAGCGATCTCACCGTTGGCGGTGTAGGCATAAGTCGTGCTGCCATAGGTGAGCAACCGGTCCTGCTTGTCGTAAGTGGCACTCACCTTGCCGGAGGGTGTAACTACGCTACGGCGATTTGAATTCGGGTCGTAGCTATAAGTCGCGATTGTCGCGGCGCCTTTCTTCACTTTGGTCAAACGCCCGGCAGCGTCATAGTTGTAAATGTACTTGGTGGCTACTCCGCCAATCGTGTCGGTCAAACTCGAGATTCGGCCAAGAGCGTCTCTGGAGTACGCGGCCTGGTACAAGGTTGTGGTCCCAAATTTTGCCGTATGCGAGGTCGGTTCCGCATAGGTGCTGTAGGAGATTGTGTCGAGGGCGCCGCCCAGCGTCGCGCCGGTGTAAAGACCAGTTGTCGCGTTGTGCTTAACCGCCAACTGTCCGGCTTTGGTGACCAAACCGTCTTTGTCGAACGAATAGGCGATGCTGTTCGACCCATCCACGCTCTGCGAGGTCATCCAGAAGTTGCTGTTAAAAGTGCGGCCGACGCTTCCGCTAACGGTCCCAGTCAACGTGATACCCGCCGGCAAAGAGCCGTTGTAGGAGTACGCGATTGCTTCTCCACCAGCCACCGATGCCGAGACCAACTTGCCCGTGGTTGAGTTATAGGCAAAATTCAATGTCGAAGTCGGCAACACAACGGAACTGAGTCGCCCAGCGCTGTCGTATTTGTAGTTGAGGGTTTGCCCGTCGGGGCGCGTGATCTTCGTGACGTCTCGATCGGGACTGAAGGTGTAAGTGCTGGCCCCGCTCCCACTGGCGACAGGCGGCGTGTAGGAAGAGAGCAAGTTGACGGGAGTGAAGGCAAAAGCATGAGTCGACGAGCCTGGAGGAGTGATCGAGGTAAGATTTCCGTTCGCATCGTAGGAAAAGTTCACCAAACGACCATCTTCCAGCGTGGTGGTGAGCAAGCGCCCGGCTGCGTCGTAGCTGAAGCTCCGCACCCGGTTCAGCGGGTTGGTGACGCTCGCGAGATTCCCGTTGCTGTCGTAGGCGAAGCTAGTGGTGCGTGCTCCCTCCACAATCGACGCCAATCGCCCCCGACTGTCGTAGCCGAAGGTTGTCAATGCCAGACCTGTCGGCTGAATGCTGCTAACCCGCTCCTGCGCATCCAATACCGTCGTTGTAGTGCGCAGTTGCGGAGTAGTTTCAAGCCAGCTCTTGGTTGACGCTGTGAATGTCGCGGTGTACTTACGGCCGTTAATGGTCTCGGTATTCGTCTGCGTGATCAGGCTGAAAGGATCGGCAGGATTGGCAAGGCTGACCACGCGGCTTCGACCGATGTTCATGGTCAGGCTTCCATGCTTCATGGTCTCGCTGGCGGCCAGGGGAATCTGCATTCCCCAGCGTGGATCTGGCCCGAGCGTCTGACTATTGCTCGTTCCATCCGGCAGGGACACGCTATTTGTGAGCTGACCAATTGCCTGCGTATTGGACTCGCTCGCCTTCAGACCGTTCGTCCACGTGTTTGTGAATTGCTGGGTAGTCGACGACGCGGTATTCGAGAATGCGACCTGGCTGCTACTCGCCCGTCCCTGGGCCGTTGTTTCACTTACCGAGTAGCCAGAACTGCCGTTAGTCCTTGCCAGGTTGAGCACACCGCCCGCAGGATCGGTGTCTTTCAGCAGGAAGCCAGAGCTGTCGTATTGAAAGCTGTAGAGGTTGCCGTTAGCGTCCTTCATGCTGCTGAGCAGCCCGGCGGCGGTATTGGTCAAGAGAACAGCATTGCCAAGCGGGTCGGTGATCTTGCTCAAGTATCCATGACTGTCGACCGCCAAGGTTGTCGTTTGCCCGTAAGGAGACACGATCCCTGTGGGGTGCTCATTCGCGTCACGCTTTATGGTCGTAATGTTGCCGTTTCCGTCGGTAACAGTAATTAACTGTCCAGCGGCGTCGTAGCCGAAGTTATAAAGGACCGCCCCGCTCATGGGCAGCAGCGTTTGGACATGCTTCCATGTCGTGGCATCAAAAACGTAGATCTCACTTCCATCTTCTGACGCGATCTGCAGGCTGGAGCCGACCAACAGCGGCGCCTGAACCTGAGCGGAATCACGCGTCCGGCCGTCGCCCAGAATGAGCGCCTTGGGCACGACAGCGTAGGGCGTGCAGGATCCCCCCGCACACCAGGCCATCAGCATGGGATCGAGGGCATGGTGAACGCTCAGCGTCCATCCGCCGAGGCCGAGTGCGTCTTTGACAGCGATTAGATTCGCGCCGGCGCGACCCGCGGAGCGGTTGCTCTCGTAGTGCAGCGAAAAACCTGTGCCCACGATTGCGATGTCTTCACCCAAGCTCTGGTTATGAATGCTCACCTCTGAGCCGCGCTTGTCTTTGCAGTCCTTGCAGTTATCATCCGGCGCTGGCGAAAACATGTAAGTAACGTTCCAGTGGGCGTTGATCGAACCAGGATTCCCCTGCACGTTGTCAAATGGAGCTGCATCGTAGCTCGCGGTGCCGTAGAGAACCGGCGCGCCGGCAGGAAATGGAATGTTCTGCAGGCTCACACCGCCATTGGTGTTGCCGGCGCCCCAGATGATGTCTTCGCTGGAAACACCGGCGGGTGAGGTAAATGTTCCGGGAACCGCACCGTAAGCGCCCACAACGTATTGGTTTTGGCTGGGAATTATGTTGAGCGAAAGGTTGTCCCACATCGGGTCCCCGGCGCCGGATGCGTTCCAATTGTCGGTGCCACCATTCGGAAAGTTTACGGTGTCGTATTCATTCGCCTGACTCTTCATCATGCCAAAGCCAGTGAACGGGATCGCCTGCCACACACACGAACCTGGGATTTGAGAGACGAGTTGGCCCGCTGCGACGGCGTGTTGATTTACTTTTTGCGAGTAGGTGCTGTTCGTGCCGCTACCGTTTCCGTCAAGAGTGACGATCCCGTAGACGTTGGAGGCGGTGTTCCAGGGAGCAGGACAGGGCGCCAATTGCGCAAAGGCAGCCGATGGGAAGAAAGCGGCGGTAATCAAGCCAGCAAGCAGGGCGCCGCTCCATCGATTCAACCGTGCAGAAATTTGTACTCGATGCTTACGCACGAACTCAAGGCCGCTCAGAAACATAAATTCTCCCATCACTTGCCAGATGCTCAGGAACTGGGGCGGTTCCTTTCTTCTATTACAGGCGCAGAAAAGAGCCGGAATGGGTCACCGACGAGATGTAAATGCGCAACATCGTGCGGGTGTATTGACAAGCCATGCGGCTATCGATACGCTCGCGTGCCAGAGCTGTAACCTGTAGCTCTTGGGGCAGATGGGGTGCACAGCGGGCCTTCTGAGCAGGTCACGTCTTTATTACTGCGATGGCGCAGCGGGGACAAGGCAGCACTCGATGCTCTTGTGCCGCTTGTCTACCGCGAGCTGCGCCGCTTGGCCAATTACCATCTACGGAGGGAGCGGAGCGACCACACTCTACAAAGTACGGCGCTCGTCCATGAGGCGTACGCGCGACTGGTAGCGCAAAATCTTCCGGAATGGCAGAACCGGGCTCACTTCTTCGGGGTTGCGGCGCAAATCATGCGGCAGATCCTGGTGGATTACGCGCGCCAGCGGCGTGCAGGCAAACGTGGCGGAGAACAATGCAAGCTGGCCCTTGAGGATGCCGAATCCAAGTCCCGCCCGGCGGACGTCGACCTAGTCGCTCTTGACGATGCTCTGAAAGACCTGGCCAAGATCGATCCTCAGCAGAGCCGTGTGGTGGAGTTGCGGTTTTTCGCCGGTCTTTCCATCCAGGACACCTCGGAAGTGCTCGGTATCTCTGCCTCCACGGTGAAACGTGACTGGAATACTGCCAGGGTGTGGTTGTATCGCGAGCTTGATCGCACGAGCCCGGTATGACTCCCGAGCGCTGGCAGGAGATCCGCACGCTTTACGAGCAGGTGTCGACCCTCACGCGGGACGAGCGCGTGCCTTTGCTGCAGCAGATTGGCTTGGCTGATCCCCATCTTCGCGCAGAGGTGGAGTCGCTTCTGCTCTATGAGGAGCGCGCTCACAGTACCTTCTTGAAACAACCCGCCTATGATGTCCTGACATCCACAGGGGAGGAATCAGCTCCAAAGTCGCGTACCGGCGCGCGAATCGGCGTCTACCAGATCATCGAGCAGATCGGCCACGGCGGCATGGGCGAAGTCTACCGCGCGGCACGCATAGACGGTCAGTACGAGAAGCAAGTCGCGATCAAGTTAGTGCGCGGGGGCTTCGATACCGCTTCGGTGATTCAGCGCTTTCGACAAGAGCGTCAGATTCTAGCTTCTCTTGAGCATGCTCACATTGCGCGCTTGCTCGACGGCGGCACGATCGAGGGCGGACTTCCTTACCTCGTCATGGAGTTAATCGAGGGCACGCCCATTGACCAGTACTGCGACCAACACACGCTAAACATCACCCAGCGAGTGGAGTTGTTCCGGCACGTGTGCGGCGCAGTGCAGTACGCGCATCAGCGGCTCGTCATTCATCGCGATATCAAGCCTAGCAACATCCTCGTCACCCAAAGCGGCATTCCGAAATTGCTCGACTTCGGCATCGCGAAGATTCTGGATCCGGCGAGCGAGATGGAGACCACGCTGCTGCGGCCGATGACGCCGGAATATGCAAGTCCTGAGCAGGTGCGCGGGGAGGTCATCACGACTGCCAGCGATGTGTACTCGTTGGGCGTCGTACTATTTCGATTGCTGACCGGGCGATCGCCCTACGGCTCTCAAACGATGACGTCCCACGGGCTCGCGCAGGCCATTTGTGAAGTTGAACCAGGACGGCCGAGCACGGTTATCTCCCGCCCGCAGACTGAGAACCCGGTCGGGCAAGGGATTGTGGCGGCTGAAGCGGTGAGCCAGTGCCGCGAAGGCACGGCGGCCAAACTTCGCCGACGTCTTTCCGGGGATCTGGACAACATCGTATTGAAAGCGCTGCGTAAGGAACCGGGACGCCGTTATGCCTCGGTTGAGCAACTGGACGAGGACCTGCGCCGTCATCTCGAAGGGCTTCCGGTTTCGGCGCGCCGAGGTTCGTGGAATTACCGGGCCGGTAAATTTGTACGCCGTCATCGCTTGAGTATGATTGCCGCCGCGCTGGTTCTGTTCGCAATACTTGCGGGAATAGGCGCGACAGTTCGTGAAGCGCGGATCGCACAACAGAATGCCGAGCGCGCTCAGAGGCGCTTCGATGATGTGCGGAAACTGGCGAACTCGTTGCTGTTTGAGATCAATGACTCCATTCAGGAGTTGCCGGGTTCGATTGCCACCCAGAAACTCCTGATCGAACGCGCGGTCGAGTATCTAGATAGCTTGGCGCAGGAATCGGGTTCAGATGCAGCTTTGCAACGCGAACTCGCGATGGCATATTTGCGAGTCGGCGACGTGCAAGGCTTCCCATTCCTGCCCAACCTCGGCAACATGCGAGGGGCGCTCGCCAGTTATCAGAAGGCCCAGGCGATCGAAAATTCCTTGTACCGGGCGAACCCACAGAGTATCGAGGACGGATTACATCTCGCCCTGATTGAGCGGCGCCTGAGCGAACTCGAGTCGATGGACCAAAATCTTACCGGCGCTTTCGCGGAGGGCAAGCGCGCCGTCGAGATCGGCGAGCAATTAGCTGCGCGCTTTCCTCAAAATGCAAGCATCGAAGTCGATCTCGCTAAGGATTACCAGACCCTCGCCGGAATCGTTGGAGGAAATGGCTCCGCCAACATGGGCGACACGTTGGGCGCGCTGAGACTGCATGAGAAGACGGTCGCCATCGCCGAAAAAGCAGCAGCCGCAAATCCGCAGGACCGGAACCTGCAGCGCTTCCTAGCCAGCGCTACGGGACGATTTGGGAATCAGTTAGCCGAAATCGGAAAACTTCGCGAGGCGGAAGCGCAAGATGCTCGCTCTTTGACGATCCTGCAGACACTGTTGGCGCCCGAGAATGAGACGTCTCAGCATGATGTGGCGGAGGCCAGTCTCAACCTCGGCACGCTGCAAGTGGCGCGGGGTGAGAACACCATGGCCGAAGCCAGCTTCAAGAAGACAATTGAAGTGCTCGCACCGCTCGTCCGGGCTGAACCACGAAACGCCTTGTTTCAAACCACGTTTTTATTAGGTTTCCTGAATCTCGGAGATGTGCAAGCGGAGTTGGGGAAGAGTCGGGACGCTATCCGGAATCTCCTGGAAGCCAAACGCATTGGAGAACGCCTCGAAGCGACGAATTCGACCGCGGAAGTGAGGACCTACCTGGCGGACCTGCTCGTCGTGCAAGGCGAGGCTGAGGCGAAGCTTGGACAACTCGATGCCGCTCTTCGCGACTATCGCGGCGCGCTGAGTCGCTTCGAAAAACTGACGGCAGACGATCCAGCTAACATCGACAGCCGCTTGAGCCTGGCAGCGACTTACGACAAGATCGGAGAAGCTTTGGTGCGGCAGCGCGATGCCGACGGGGCGAGCAAAGCCTTTCGAGCGGCCTTAAAGCTTGCGTCCGCATCCACCGCAGATCGCTCCAGTACGCAACTGCTCTATGTGATCGCAGATTCGAACGCGGGCTTGGGGGACGCGACGATGATTCTCGCTGCCTATGCTCAGCAACCATCCCGCACTCGTTTGCGGCATTATCACAATGCGGAGGGTTTTTATCAGGAAAGCCTGCAGACGTGGAAGGAGGTACCCGAGCCAGGTCGCGTCAGCGTCGACGGATTTCGTAGCACCCTTCCTTCCACGGTAAACCAAAAACTCGAGGCTTGCCGCCGCGCAGCTCGATCCTTGCTGGTCTCGCCATGAATCACTGTATGAGCGGCAATCACAAGCCTTCGACTGGATGTAGATTTCTTATTACCTTCGTATGACGCTCTTCTGGGTAGGCCGACAGTTCACACTAAGATGGAAGCTATCTGATCATGGAACTATCGCGCTCCTATCACCGACTTTCAATTCTGGATCCAATCGCAATTAGCGTACTAAACCAGAGGCATCGCGATGTGCATTGGCGTCTGATTTTAGAATTCGATTTGAGGTTCGAGAGGTTTTATGGTTTTGATGGTTTTTGCCAGAGCATCATCATAAGAGCATGATCAAACGGGTAGTTCGGTGGTGGCGTGTTGCGCACTCATAGGCGGGCAATCCAGATCAAACGAAGCACTTGAGAACGCAACGCGTAGCCCTAAATTCCATGCAAGCAAATTAACAAAGCCTCTGTTTAGCTGGCTGTTGGTAGCTGGCCCGTTGTCGAACGTTTGCCGTCATGCACACGAGTGGCAAGGCGCGAGAGGCGGCACCTTACCAGTGTGCAGGAACTTTCAACGCCACGTCGATAGCTGTCGTTATGAGGCGCTTTCACTCATTAACTTGCGCCAAGATCCCCGCTTCGCTCAACTTCTTCAGCGGCTCGGACTGATCCACAATTAAGCCGCGTCATTGCCCGCCATCCCACCCTTAACTTCTTCAAAATACTCCTGCGCGTTTCTGCCCGTTTGTACGACATAGTGCGACTGCCGCGTCTTGCCGCTTGCTGCTTGTCTTACTTAAAGCTACTTTCCCGAATCGCGGAGGCCAGACATGACAATTTTGGGCTGGATCGTGGCGGCAGTCATTCTCTCGGAATTCTTTGGCTACGTTTTACACCGGCTTCTTCACAGCGGCCGCATTGGCTGGCTTAGTCGCAGTCACATGGTTCACCACCTCGTTCTGTATGGGCCGTTGGACCCGAAGCGGCCCGATGGCATTTATCTGGATGCCACTTCCGGCCGCATGAGCCTGGGGAATATCGGCTTGGAGTGGCTTCTACCCGGCGCCGTTCTGTTTAGTTTCATTTGGCTGGCGATGAAATTCGCACACGTCCCGCTTCGCTACCAAGCCACCGTCTTGACGACAGTCCTGGTCTGGAGCTTCACCGTCTTCAGTTACCTTCACGATCGCATGCATGTACGCGGCTTCTGGATGGAACATGTTCCCGGCCTGCGGCGCTGGTATCTGAAAGCTCGCAAGTTGCACGACATTCACCATTGGACGCTAAACGACGAGGGTGTCATGAACAGCAATTTCGGTATTGGTTTCCATTTCTTCGACCATCTCTTTGGTACCCACGCCGAACGCTGGCAGAGGTTCAACAAACTCGGCTATGTGAAGGCTTATACGCGGTTTCTGAAGGGACCTGGCAGTAAGGTGGGCGGGGTTTATCGCCGCACCGTTCCAGGCGCTCTTTCCGAGGACAAAACAGACATTCATTTTCCGAGGGACGCGAAAGCCTGAACCGGTAGCGGACTCCGACAAACCCTTAACATCCCATATGAAAAGGAAACACCATGAAATCGAGTTATCTTTGCAGCGCGTTGTTGGTAACAGCTTTTGTCCCGCAATTACTGGGGCAGAGCTCCGCTTCTCCTGCGGCGACCTCAGGCTCTTCGGGACGAATGACTCCTATGCCAGTCTCGACGGATCTCAGATCACCGGCAGCCAGCATGGTGGATTGGTGGCCGTCAACTTTTCGACTATCGGAATCGGATCTTCTTCCCCTCCGACCGTTGTAGGCGTGAATGGAGCGGACCTTTTTTGCGATTCGAAGTCGATCATCTCTGGGGCGGCAAACATCAGCAATGCGAATACCACGAGTTGCGTCAACCTTCTCGCTGGAGACAACGAAACTATCCCTTAGCCAGGGGCCTCCGCCCCTGGTACCCATGGTGCCGGCGACCACGTACCACTTCGAGGATTGCCACCTGCAACCTTCACGCAAAGTACTGAGAGTATTGGCGGAAGCGTGTGCGAGTCGAACGCACCGATGACATCAGAGATGCCATCCGCCGGTTTTGAAGACCGGGACCGTCACCGGACGACATGCGCTTCCAAAGGTTCGCAGGCAGAAATCAGCGCTGGATGGCTATCGTCGAAACAAAGGAACCGCCCGGGACGACGGCCCTACTGCTTTTGTTTCGCGACCCCGGTCGACTTTGTCTCTCAGACTTCTCCTGACCGCGCCCGCAGACAATCAGCCGTTTCGAAGTCCAGTAAGCATCTCTGCCTGTTGTAAAGCCGATTCTTTCGTGCAACATCCCGAACGGATCGGCACGCAATCATTTCGGCTGCGCGGTCACGCGAAGGTAGGGCTTCAACGTCTTCCATCCTCCAGGAAACTTTTGCTTTGCCTGCTCATCTGACACGGCTGGCGGAATAATTACATCATCGCCGGGCTTCCAGTTCACGGGCGTCGCGACATTGTGCTTCGCCGTCAGTTGCAGCGAATCGAGCACGCGCAGGATTTCATCGAAGTTCCGGCCGCTGCTCATCGGGTAACTTAGCATGAGCTTAATCTTTTTATCCGGTCCCACGATGAAGACGGTGCGAACCGTGGCATTGTCAGCGGCGGTGCGCCCTTCGCAGGTTTCGCCAGCTTCGGCGGGCAGCATGTCGTAGAGCTTCGCTACCTTCAGTTCGGGATCGCCGATCATTGGATAATTGACCTTGTGCCCCTGCGTCTCCTCGATATCAGCGGCCCACTTCCCGTGGTTGCTGACCGGATCCACGCTTAATCCAAGTATCTTCGCATTGCGCTTCGCAAAGTCGGGCTGCAATTTGGCCATGTATCCGAGTTCCGTCGTGCACACAGGCGTGAAGTCCTTCGGGTGCGAAAACAGGACCGCCCAGCCGTCCCCAATCCACTCGTGAAAATTGATCTTCCCCTGGGTCGTTTCTGCCGTGAAATTCGGCGCTTCCGAATTGATGCGTAGAGACATGATGTTTCCTCGTATTGTCGTCGATTTGGATCAGTGCCGACTCTGCGTTTGGCGATCGGCTTTCAAAACGCTCGACATCAACTGCCTTCAAGATGCTTCGTGCCTCGCGTTCGGTGGATTTTATGTTATCGCATGAACGGACTTCCATGCTCGCCGTCACTGACCGGGTAGCGCCGTTGCCTAAAACTGGATATTCGGAAAGACGATAACCCTCTGATCAACCAGCGAGGCAGAAGCGCACGGAAACAGCTCGCTCTCGATGTTTCTCGATTGCGCCTTCACGGCACAAGGACGGCGCAAAAGGCTGGGACGCACAGCGCAAATCTTTTTTCAATGGCATCTCTTTGCCATTAACCCATGCGACACTTTACACAACCTTCGTAACGCCGTAGGATTTTCGTCGCTCTCGAATTCACTTTGCCTGGTCGACTGAACTTTTCTGGTTCTGCCTGCGCAAGCGCAGGCAGCTGAGATAGCGGAACTCCCCATGAAACCCAAGCGCACAATCCTTTGCGTTGACGACAACGAACAATCTCTCTCCATTCGCAAAGTCCTTCTGGAGACACGCGGCTATCGCGTGATCACCTGCCAAAACGGCGAGGAGGCGCTCAGTCGTTTCAGGAAGGGAGGAATCGACCTGGTGCTGGCGGATCTGATCATGCCCGGCCTTGACGGAGCAAAACTGATCGAGGAAGTTAAAGGGATTTCGCCGCGTACCCCGGCCATCCTTCTCTCCGGAAAAGTGCGCATCTACGATCGCGACACGCAAGCTGATGTTTTTCTGCCGAAAGGCATGTATGCACCGGCGGAGTTGCTCGAGAGAATTCGCCTGCTTCTTGTGCGCAAGCGCGGCCCAAGCCGTGCATCGGCGGCCGCGGGTACTCCCAACCGCAGAGTCAACGTCGCCTGATGTTTCGCGAACTGCGGTCGTGTAGAATCTAGGTTTCTACATGGCCTTCATCGAAGCGGAAAGTCTCCGCAAAACCTACTACGTCGGCAAGATTGAGGTTCCGGCCCTTCGCGGCGTTTCCTTCGAGATCAATCAAGGAGAGTTCGTCAGTGTCGTCGGCCCTTCAGGCAGCGGTAAATCCACTCTTTTCTACATCCTTGGCGGGCTGACCCGCGCCGACTCAGGGCGGTTGACCGTAGCGGGCGACAATTTTGCCGAACTGAGCGACTCCCAGCGCACGCGAATGCGCAAACGCAAGATCGGCTTCGTATTTCAGAAGTTCAATCTCCTCCCCACTCTCAGCGCTCACTCCAATATCGAGATCGCGGCCGATATCGCGGGAGGCCAGCCGCTCGATAAGGAACATTTCCATCGCATTTGCGATCTGCTGGGCATCACCAAGCGGCTGCCTCATCGCCCATCCGAGCTCTCCGGTGGAGAACAGCAGCGGGTTGCACTGGCTCGCGCATTGATCAACAAGCCAGCCCTGGTATTGGCGGATGAACCGACTGGGAACCTAGACTCCAAAAACTCCGAGGTGGTGTTGCGCATGCTCCGCCAATCGAATCAGGAACTGAGGCAGACCGTCCTGATGATCACGCATAACCCGCAGGCGGCCGAATACGGGGACCGGGTAATTCACATGCGCGACGGCGAGATTGTAGGGCCAGAACAGGATCCGCAATGGATTGGACACCACGCCACGCCGGGCGAAGCGCACTAGCTCCGCCGATTTGCTCCAGGGCAAGATCCTCGTTTATACTCAAGCAGTTCCGGGCGGGAGTAACTCAGTGGTAGAGTGCGACCTTGCCAAGGTCGAAGTCGCGGGTTCAAATCCCGTCTCCCGCTCCATCCTGACCCAATTGCCCTCTTGCGAGGGCTTTGTCGTTTGACCTGGATTAAGATCGATCTCGCAAGAGCGCGAGTCGGGCACGGAAAATGGGCCACTGCCCAACCGTCCGAATCACACTTCCGACTCATAGACTTTTTCGGCCGGGGCAGCTAATTTAAAGGACAGGGCGCGGTACCCAAGTGGTAAGGGAGAGGTCTGCAAAACCTTTATGCGTCGGTTCGATTCCGACCCGCGCCTCCAGCCTCAACAGTCTTTTTGCAATTTCCTTTCAATGCTGGCCGCCGCATAATGCATCTCAATCTTGACAGCGAAATATCCCGTACCTAGAGTTTTGCCCGGTGAGGTTGGCTGAATCGCCTGGCTGGCGCAGCGAACAGGGGTTGGGGCGGATTCAATTTAGTGTTTCGACTCGGCTTTCAATTCGGGTTGCTCGCAGTCGTTCTGCTTTTGCGGAGCGCTGGGTTGTGCGCACCTTCTGGCACTTCTTCCGAAGCAAATAGCATTGAGGCGGGATACCGCCAGATGTACAACCTCGATTTTGCAGGGGCACACCAGACATTCCAGACCTGGGAGAGTACGCATCCCGAGGACCCTCTCGGTCCTGCCTCGAATGCAGCGGCTTACCTGTTCAGCGAGTTCGCCCGACTGCACATTCTCGAATCTGAACTCTTTACTGACGACGACAAGTTTACTCGCCGCGAGAAACAAAGTCCGGACCCGATGGTGCAAGCCGCCTTCGAATCGGAACTGAAAAAAGCGGAATCAATGGCGGACCTCAACATGAGCCGCGCTCCCAACGATCACCGCGCGCTCTTTGCGAAGATTCTTGCCGGCGGGCTTCGCGGAGATTACACAGCGCTCATTGAAAAGCGGAATCTGGCTGCACTCAGTTCGATGAAACTTTCACGCGCCATGGCCGAGCGCTTGCTGTCTGAGGATCCGTCGTACTACGACGCCTATCTTGCGGTGGGAGTTGAGAACTATTTGTTGGGACTCAATCCGGCTCCGGTGCGTTGGATCCTGCACATAACAGGGGCCGAGACGGATAAGGGAGACGGGCTCGTCAAGCTTCGATTGACTGCGGAAAAGGGACACTACCTGGCACCATTCGCCCGGCTTCTGCTCGCAGTTGCGGCACTACGCGACCACGATCGCAATCGTGCCCGTACGCTTCTGAGCGGTCTAGCCCAGGAATTTCCTCTCAACCCGCTATATCGACGCGAACTGGACAGAATCACTCCCTAACCTCGCCGCCCGTTCGGTACACTCATCGAGAAAGCGGGAGCGTAATCCTCTGAACGTGCATAAGAGTGTGAAATCTCCGACGCTGATCTTCCTGGCGGTGTCGTTGTTGATCTCGGGAATTGCTGCCCTTGGAGTCTTCTGGCCATTCCTGAAGCCAGCCGCGTTTGCGGCTGTGCTGGCGATTGGGCTGTATCCGCTACATGCGTGGTTTCTGAAGCACATTCGACACGTCACGCTGGCAGCCCTGCTCTCGACGATCGCCGTGCTCTTCATTCTGATAATTCCAACTGGTTTCACCATCGGCGCGGTGAGCGGCGAAATGGCCTCCGCCGGCCGAGTTCTGGCCGAAAGAAGCAAAGAAGAGGGGGGCGTCCGGAAGTTCGCAGCGAAAATCGTGCAGGGCCCTCTCGAATGGGTGAGCAATCACGTTGGTCTAAATCAGGATAGCGTTCGCAACTGGTATCAGTCGCTGCCCATGAAGGCGAGCGGGTACTTTGTGAGTGCAGCGACGTTGCTGGTCGGAGGGCTCGCCGGTTTTGCAGGCCAGACGGTTATCACCTTCTTCATTTTGTTCTTCCTGTTCCGCGACGGACCTACTATAAGCAAGCACATCGCCAGCATCCTCCCCCTCAACGAGCACCAGGTAGTTCGTCTCTTCGCCAGCATCCATGACACGGTTGTAGCCAACCTCTACGGGATACTGGCCGTAGCGCTGGTACAGGGAATATTGACGGGCGTTGCTCTCGAAATGTTGGGGTTTGCCTCGGCGCTTATGCTGGGCGTGCTCGCCGCCCTCTGCTCGCTAGTGCCGTTGGTGGGCACCGCTCTGGTATGGGTGCCAGCCAGCATCTATTTGTTTACATCGGGGCCTATCTGGAAGGGAGTCTTTCTCCTGTTGTGGGGGGCGCTGGTGGTTTCGACTTCCGACAACATTATTCGTCCGCTGGTGGTTCGAGGACGCGTGGAAATTCACCCCTTGTTAATCATGTTCTCGATCTTGGGGGCGCTCGACCTATTCGGATTTATTGGTATTTTTCTGGGCCCCATGATCTTGTCGCTGATCGTCGCTTTAGGCGAGTTGACTCGCGACGAGTATCGAAGAGAGCGG
>Ga0335069_10001343_pt1 | contig 39793 bp, 28 predicted proteins | sample Lox_Sample_11_FD_206714 | JGI IMG/M metagenome (GOLD analysis project Ga0335069, IMG submission 206714) | Soil microbial communities from Loxahatchee National Wildlife Refuge, Florida, United States - Lox_Sample_1.1 | ecosystem: Environmental > Terrestrial > Soil > Wetlands | place: USA...
AGGCTGGAGCGGTGCTTTGGGATGCCTATCAAGATTTGGTGGCTGGCATTTGGGAGCACTACAAGCCCGTTGGCTATCTGGAAGGTTTGTTGACCGAGAAAATCGCTACGGAATCGATCCGATTCTCACGCCTTTTAACGTTTGAACGAGAACTCACGAACGGCATCAACGTGTTTGATTGGAATGGCTTGGACCGATTGCTCCGATATCAAGGAACGATTAACCGTCAATTGTTTCAAGCAATGCGCGAACTTGAGCGTATGCAAGAAAGGCGTAAGGCAGAATCGACACCGATTGGAGCATTAGGGGTTCTGGCGGGCCGTAGTACTGGAACGCTTGTGGTTGCGACAGATTCCGGGCTCTCTCGGGAAAATTCAGAGTTTCCTCCGGATGGAGCAGCAATAAGCGAGGAAGGCCATCTTGAATTCTGTGAATGGAAGCAAGTTCCTTTAATCATCGATCCTCGGCAGGGTAATCGTGAGCAAAGCTCGCAGGCTTCTGGAGCGACAGCAAATTACGGAACGAACCCAACGCCCTCAAGCTCGGCCCAGCCGGCAAAGACGGCTCCTCGGAAACAACCGGCGGCTCCAAAGGTATCTCTGGCAGACTTGGTGACCAAGGAGTTCGATCTTCCTCCTATGCAGAATCCACCCGAGGGTTCTTCGACCCGACAGGTGGATACAGGGCCAAGCATCGAGAAGAAGGCAGTTTCAGCGGACATTCCAACTAGTTCAGAATTCATCGAACCCGGAGACAGGCCTCTGTTTGAACAGGTCCAGGAATCCATTCGAAGGGAAGGGGATCGGGAATTCGATGATTCGGAAGACTCTTCCTAGTAGTTTCTACTCCACTTCTTTGCAAACACTTTGTAGCCGCGGCCCGTTGTGGCTGAATCTCGCTTCCATCGGCAGTATGCTAACCAGGCGCGAACTTTGTCGCTAATTACTCGGCGGTTCCGCAGGATCCGGCAAGGGTTGTTGCTGCGGCGTCTTGGCAGACGCGCTAACGTCGGGCCGCATCGAGAGGAACATTACGCGCCCGCTAACCTCCTCGGAAAATGCTGTGCCGTCCTTTTCCGAGGTCAGTCTAATACCTTCCACCGAACGATCGCGCGGCACATTTCCCAACGCACAGTTCACTTGCAGCACCGCTGTTTTTGTTTCTCCCGACAACGGCATAAGGAGGATGCGGAATGTCGCAAGCCCGCCAGTTGGCAAGAGATTTGAGGATTGCGGCGAACGTTTTGGGGAGCCAATCGGCGGGCGGCCGAAGGCCGGTCCTTTCTGCATGAGCGCTGCTGGTGCCACGCCGTAGGAGTCGAAAGAAATCAAATCACTCGCGGTCCACACGCCGGTCTCGAGAACATTTCCATTCGTCGACTTGTGGTTGAATGTTCCGGCTGCCTTTAACGACTTGCTTTTCGGGTCGAAAGTCCCCGCGCCGCTGATTTCATAACTGTCTCCGTTTGCCGATTTCGCCACGGCGAGGCAGTCACCGGAATCGCCAGGATCACAAAGAAACCCCGAAGCCACAACGAATGAGTAGTTAGCAGAGCTGGCTTGTGCTCTGGCCAACCCGGCACACAAAAACAGGATCACATTCGGCAGGGCAACCCACATCGTAAGTAGAGTCGAGAACAAGCGTTTGCTTCGCATTAACTTCCTCCGGCTGGACTGCCGGAGGCAATCTGCGTGAGATTGCCTCCGGGTAATTCTAGTGGCACGCAGCCCTACACAGCGATCAGACGGCTACCAGTCTGGAGTCCTTACGAAGCCGTGGTACACACCATTTGCGTCGACGTAGGTCCCTGTAATCCCCCCTGAGTCGTTGATACCGGAAGGCGAAGTAAAGACCGACCCAGGAGGATCAACTGTCGCAATCTTACCTTTGGGAGTACGCAGATAACCGTGGTAATTAAAATTTGCATCAATGTAGGTCCCCGTAATGGCTCCCGAGTCGTTGAGGCTTACAGAACAATCGGAGGGACAGCCGGTGCCCTGGCCGCTGCCAGTCCCCGCGCCGGGAGCGTCAAAGGTCGTAAACTTGCCGTTGGGAGTTCTCAGGAATCCGTGCTGCACACTGTTCGCGTCAATGTAGATCCCCGCGATCGCCCCGAACTGGTTGAGGCCTGTCGAACAACCGGGACAACCTGTGCCTTGGTAGCTGTCAGTGCCCGCGCCGGGAACGTCGAAGGTTTTCAACTTGCCGTCGGGGCTGCGCACGAAGTCGTGGTGAACAAAGTTGCCGTTGTTGTCCTCGTAGCCCCCCACTGTGATTCCAAGTGCATTAATATTGGAAGCCCCCGAACCGTAACAACCTTGCGATCCGTTGGTCTCACACGCGTCTGGTCCAACCCACGTGATAAATGTGCCGTCGGGACTGCGCAGGAAAGCCCGGAATGAATAGTTCGAGTCGGTATAGTTACCTACGATGGTTCCCTCAATATTAATGACTTTTGGAAAGGTCCCGTAACCACCCACGTCGGGTGGGTCAAAAGAGGTGAATTTCCCGTCAGGACTGCGCAGGAACCCGTGAGTGAAGCCGTTCGCGTCGTAGTAGCTTCCCGTGATTGCCCCAAAGTCGTTGATGCTAATAGGAGATGTCCCATTGTAGGAACCTGCGGTCGTATCCGCTCCGGGAGCTTCGAAGGTCGTGAACTTGCCCCCGGGACTTCGTACGAAACCGTGGTACACCGTGTCCGCGCCTTGATAGGATCCCGTGATAAATCCCCAAGTGTTCATGCCGCTTGGGTAGGTTCCGTTGTAATCTCCTGGCGTCGTGTCCGCACCTGGAGCATCGAAGCTGATGATGCGGCCTTCCTGAGCGCTCACGGAATGACCTAGCCCCAGTATGCATAGGGCCAGGCAAACGCCAAAAATTGCCTTCCGTCGGACTGCTAAATGGAATTGCGAGAATCTAGTGTAACTTGTCATCATCGAGCGGTTCTCCTTGTTAGCTCTCTCTCGGCATGTTTGTTAGCAGACTTCTTCGAATCCACTTCCAAATGACTGCTTCTATCTTGAAGAAACAGTTCTTTCCTCCCGATCGAGAAATCCAAAATGACGACCGGGAAAAGGCTTTAGAGAGTCCTACCAATCAGCGCGATGTCCGCTCGATTTCGGGGTCATTCAGGCCAAGAAAAGGCTGGCTGGGGCTGAGCGAAGCGGTTGCGCACTGTTATGAAAATTAGGCTTCGATGCGTTAATTGAGTGTAGAATAACGCCCAATTGCGGTCCCCCATTACGAGCGGAGCGCGTGTAGATGGCATCCCCTTCCTCGGACGTATCTCTACTGTTGTCAGAGCTTTCGCGCGGAAACAAAGAAGCCAGCGAGAAACTCGTGCCACTGGTCTATGACGAATTGAAGCGTCTTGCCAAAAGCTACATGAGGCAGGAGCGCCCTGACCACACCTTGCAAGCTACAGCGTTGGTTAACGAGGCCTACCTAAGGCTGGTGAAGCAGCATGCAGTCAACTGGCAGGGCCGCTCGCACTTCTTCGGAATCGCCGCGCAATTGATGAGGCGTATCTTGATCGATCACGCGCGGGGGCACTTACGGAAGAAACGCGGTGGGGATAAGCAGGTATTGCCGCTAGATGAGGCCCTCGTCTTCTCTCCCGAGCATTCCGAAGAACTCGTGAAATTGGACGAAGCACTCCAACGTCTCTCGAAGCTCGATGCCCGTCAGAGCCAAATTGTGGAGCTGCGCTTTTTTGGCGGATTGAGTGTCGACGAGACTGCTCAATTCCTGGGAATATCTCCGAAGACTGTGAAACGGGATTGGTCAGTGGCCAAGGCATGGCTACACGGCGAATTGAGGCATTAGGATGGGGATTTCCCCGGAGCAGTGGGACGAAGTTAAGGAATTGTACGGAGAGGCACTCGAATGCCTTCCCGCGGAACGCTTAGCCTTATTGCAGAGGAAAGCGGCGGACGAAATTGTACGCGAAGAGGTCCGCCGGCTTCTCGCAGAACACGATGATTTAGGCAGTTTTCTCTCGACCCCGCCGTTCATTGACTCTCACCATAAACCCACAGAATCCCCTGAGCGACTCGCGGATGGAGAAGTTCTGGCCGGCCGCTTTCGCATTATCAATTTCATCGCCGCGGGAGGCATGGGCGAAGTCTACAAGGCATTGGATACTCGCCTTGACCGTATCGTCGTTCTTAAGTTCCTGCCAAAAAAACTGGCAGAAGACCGTCAGGCTTTGGAGCGGCTTCGTCTCGAAGCAAAAGCCGCCTCCGCGTTGAATCATCCAAACATTTGCACGGTCTATGACTTTGGGGAGGACGCTGGGAGAGCCTTCATCGCCATGGAGTACCTGGAGGGCGAAACGCTCTCGGCTCGCGTCAAAAAAGGACCTCTCCCCCTTCAAGACGCACTAAGGGTGGCGATTGCGGTTGCAAGCGGACTTAACGTGGCACATCGCAAGGGGATCATCCATCGCGATCTCAAGCCCGGTAACATCATCCTGTCCGACAGCGGGACGAAGCTCCTCGATTTCGGTCTGGCCAAACACGAGCAGCCTGCAGTGGCTGATGGAGAGACGGTCACCGTCCTCACCGGCGAAGCACGCATTGTCGGCACGTTGCCGTATATGTCGCCCGAGCAATTACAGGCCAAAGATGTGGATGCTCGCAGTGACATCTTTGCTTTTGGCGCTGTTCTCCACGAAATGCTCACGGGCAGGAGAGCATTCCACCATCAATCCAACAGTGAGATCATCGCCGCCGTCCTCGGTGAGGAACCCAGGCCCTTACGCGAACTAAACAAAGACATACCGGTCGATGTGGAGCGCATTATCCAGAGGTGTTTGCAGAAGCAGCCTGAGCAACGCTATGCATCTGTGTCAGAAATCGAGCGAGATCTCAGGGATTGCTATGAGTTCGTTTCTGAACCCGCTGGCGGCGTCAACCTTAAGGTGCTCTTACGCCGAAGCAAGCAGCCCAGGGTCGCCCTCCCTGTCCTGCTGATACTACTGCTGATGGTGAGTGGATTCGTATGGTGGATTCACCACAGTTCCAGAGTCAGGTGGGCCAGAGACCAGGCGGTGCCTCAAATTGCAACGCTTGTTGCGCAAGAAAAGTTCGGTGAAGCTTATACGATAGCAGTTCGAGCGGAACGGTACATCCCTCATGACCCCATGCTTGTCAAATTCTGGGATCAGATTTCGTGGTCAGATGCTATTACTACCACTCCGCCAGGGGTCTCTGTTTATCGCAGAGATTACAACGCTTCGGACAACGCGTGGGAATTTCTCGGACTGTCACCCATCGAGAAGGGGCGATTTCCTCTTGTTGATTCGCGCTGGAAATTTGAGAAAAAGGGATATGCCACCGTGGAGCGCACCACCACGGTAGACCGCCCCACATTAACACTCGGCTCGGCGACCGTAACATTGTTAGAGGAGGCCAACGCTCCCGCGGGGATGGTCCGAATCGAGTTAGCTACACCAGCATCACGGAGCACGCCCGTGCACCTTCACGGACTACCTGGATACGACACTTTGCCCCCGGTACCCTTGACTGACTTTTGGATCGACAAGTTCGAGGTCACGAACGCAGACTACAAACGGTTCGTCGATGGTGGGGGCTATCAGAAGCAGCAGTACTGGAAAGAGAAGTTCGAGCAAGAGAGCCGCACGCTTTCTTGGGCAGAGGCGATGAAGCTATTCGTCGACCAGACTGGCAGGCCAGGACCCGCTACTTGGATTCAAGGGGACTACCCGCGCGGGCAGGACAACTACCCCGTAACAGGCGTGAGTTGGTTTGAAGCCGCCGCCTACGCCGAGTTCGTCGGCAAATCCCTTCCCACCATGTACCACTGGAGACTCGCCGCCCTTCCTACCGACAGCCCCAGCATGATACCTGCCAGTAACTTCAGTGGGGCCGGCCCCGCTCCTGTTGGAACGTACAAGGGCATGAGCTGGTGTGGCGCCTTCGACATGGCCGGCAATGTGAAAGAGTGGATATGGAATGTGGCCACGCCGGGCAAACGGTACATCCTGGGTGGCGCCTGGAACGAGCCAACCTACACCTTTAACGATCCCGACGCACGTTCTCCTTTCGCCCGCTCTGTGACGTTTGGATTCCGGTGCGCCAAGTATGTCTTGACCGACGAATCTCTAAAAGCGGCTGATCCGGTTATGTTCCGTCCGCGGAATTACAATTCGGAAAAGCCCGTCTCCGATCAACTCTTTCAGGTCTATAGAAGTCTCTATTCTTACGACAAAACACCCCTGCGCGCTGTTGTGGAATCGTCTCAACAAACGGATGACTGGAAACTCGAGAAGATCACCTACGACGCTGCATACGGCAACGAACGCGTCACCGCGTATCTCTTCCTGCCAAAGAATGGAAAACCGCCATTCCAAACCGTGATGTATTTCCCCGGTGCCGCCGCCCTTTTCCAACGATCAAGCGAAAACAATCTGCAACTAGAGGCATTTGATTTTATTGTCAAGAGTGGGCGGGCGGTGATGTTCCCTGTCTACAAGGGAACTTTTGAGCGCTGGAACGATTACAACTCCAAGCCGAAAGATTCCAGTTCTTACAGGGATGAGGTTATCGCGTTGTCTAAAGATCTGGGCCGCTCACTAGACTATCTTGAAACCCGCCAGGACATTGATCGGAACAAGTTAGGCTACGAAGGCTACAGTTGGGGCGCGGCTATGGGCGCGATTCTCCCGGCAATGGAAGATCGCTTAAAAGCATTGGTCCTGATTTGCCCGGGCTTCTGGCTGGAGAAGCGATTTCCAGCAGCGGATCAGATTAATTTCGCCCCTCGGGTGAAAGCTCCCGTTCTAATGTTGAATGGCCGATTCGATTTCTACTTCCCAACCGATTCCTCACAGGAACCGATGTTCCGCCTATTGGGCACACCGCCAGAGCACAAGCGCCGCGTGCTTTACGATACGGGACACGACATACCCCGAAATGAGATGATCAAGGAAACACTCGACTGGCTCGACCGATATTTGGGGCCAGCGAAATAGGGACATCGCGCCCCAACGAATCGTTATCCCACCTGAATGATCCAGACATGGCCGACGACTTCAAATGGGTTGGCCGTTGATCGTGTGCCTTTGAGATCCGGACCCGCACATCAAAATGACCCACTTGACCTACTAATGTCGCGCTTATCTCTGGCAGAGACGGTGACCAAGGCGCTGTGCCTTCCTCCCATGCAGAATCCACCGGGGGGTTCTTCAACCCGACAGGTGGATACAGGGACAAGCATTGAGGAGAAGGCAGTTTCACGGGGCATTCCGACTAGTTCAGAATTCATCGAACCGGGAGACAGGCCTCTGTTTGAACAGGTCCAGGAATCCATTCGAAGGGAAGGGAATGGGATTTCGATGATTCGGAAGACTCTTCCTAGTAATTCCTACTCCATTTCTCCTGGGCTTGGCAGCATTTTGGATGCAATTCGATTCGGGGTGGTTACTTGTCGCTCTCTCGACCCGGAAGTCTTTTCATCCGATGTTCGCTGTTCGCATGAAAAGATTTCCCTGTTAATTCCCTGATATAAGTTGTCCCCAGGATGGCTAGGCTCGTGGCAACTCCATGGAAGTCAAAGGCTTGAGCCTGTCTAAACGCGCCAAGGGCGACGCAGTTTCCCTGCATTTTTCCCTGTTAGGTCCAGGGACAAGGATGACTGCGGTGGATGAACCTGCCCCGCCTGCGATAAACTAGAAGGCCCGAGTATGGTTCTTCGGTAGCGTTCGAAAATCAGAGGTTGGGCAAGTTCCCTGACTTCGCGCTGCGTGCAAACTTGCAGCACGCAGGGAAGTAAGGATTTATGCAGCAGTCCATGACGAGTTTTTCTGTCTCAAGAATGACCAAGGATCAGAGCCGCGACACCGGCATGGCCATGGTGTTGCTCCTCCTCCTGATCTATCTGAGGACGCACCGTAATGGCTGGCTCTACTCGGCCATGTTCCTGCACGTCGTCAACATGATCGTTCCGCGCATCTATGCCCCGGTCGCCGTCTTGTGGTTCGGGCTCTCCCACATCCTCGGCACGGTCATGTCCAAGGTCTTGCTCTCGGTTCTCTTTTTCGGTTTTGTCACCCCGGTGGGCGTCCTTCGCCGTCTTTTGGGAAAGGATTCGCTGAAACTCCGCCAGTTTAGAGCCAGTCCGGAATCGGCCATGCTGGTGAGAAATCATCTTTTTGTTGCCCAGGATATCGAAAAGCCGTACTGATTGAAGGAGCGTAGCGTGGATTTCTTGAAGGACTTGTGGGGATTTTTGAAGCAGCGCAAGAAGTTTTGGCTGCTTCCCATGATCATCATTTTGCTCGGTTTTGGCGCCATCATGTTTTTCGCCGCCGGGTCGGCCATCGCGCCGTTTATCTATTCCTTGTTCTAGGCTTGCTCGCAACCGAGTGGCTACACCTGAAAGTCTTGGAATGAAAAAAGCGATCCTGGGCATCTCCGCGTTTTATCACGACAGCGCCGCCGCTCTTCTCGTTGACGGCCGGATTGTCGCCGCTGCCCAGGAAGAGCGCTTCACGCGAAAAAAGCACGACTCCTCGTTCCCCCTCAACGCCTGCCGCTACGTCCTGCAGGAAGCCGGCTTGAACTTCAAAGACCTTTCTGCGGTCGCTTTCTACGAGAAGCCTTTTCTGAAATTCGAACGCCTTCTCGAAACCTACCACGCCTTTGCGCCCAGCGGATTCGTGAGTTTCGTCTCCGCCATGCTCGCCTGGATCAAGGAAAAGATCTTCATGCGCCGCATGCTGCGCGATGAATTCGCCAAACTCGGCGAAGGCGAAGTCCCCCTCTATTTCCCCGAACACCACCTTTCCCACGCCGCCAGTGCCTTTTATCCGTCCCCCTTCGAGGAAGCGGCCATCCTCACCGTGGATGGCGTTGGTGAGTGGGCCACCACCACCATTGGCCGTGGCCGCGGCAAGGACATCGAAATTCTGAAGGAGCTCCATTTTCCGCACTCCATTGGACTCCTGTATTCCGCTTTCACCTTTTACACCGGCTTTACCGTCAACAGCGGCGAATACAAACTGATGGGACTCGCCCCGTACGGCAATCCAGACTCCCCGCGCACCGCTGAGTACAAAAAGAAGATCGAAACCGAACTTGTCGACCTCCGCTCCGATGGCTCCGTCATTCTGAACATGGACTACTTCGACTACGCCACCGGCCTCAAAATGGCCAACGAAACGAAGTGGCAAAAACTCTTTGGCATTCCCCGCCGCAAGCCCGAATCCGAAATTACCCAGGCCTATATGGATATGGCCCTGGCCATCCAGCAGGTCACCGAAGAATCCGTCCTCCGCTTGGCCAAAACCGCGCGCGAACTCACGGGCTGCAAGAACCTCGTCATGGCCGGTGGCGTCGCCCTGAACTGCGTTGCCAATGGAAAAATTCTCCGCGCCGGCATCTTTGATGATCTCTGGATTCAACCTGCCGCCGGCGACGCGGGTGGCGCTCTCGGCGCAGTCTACGCCGTCTGGCACATCTTCTACGGCAACGAACGCCAGGCCGTTAGCCCACGCGATGCCACCCAAGGCTCTTACCTTGGTCCCGAATTTTCAAACAAGGAAATCGAACGCACCCTCTCCAAATACGGCGCGAAGGCCCGTCATTTTGACGACTTTCGCTGCCTCGCCTCCGACGTCGCCCGCAAACTGAGCGAAGGTAACGTCGTCGGCTGGTTTCAGGGACGCATGGAGTTTGGCCCGCGCGCTCTTGGCGGCCGCAGTATTCTTGGAGACGCTCGCAACCCCGAGATGCAGAAGAAACTCAATCTCAAGATCAAATATCGCGAAGGCTTCCGCCCCTTCGCGCCTTCTGTCCTCGTAGAGGACATCGGCGAGTATTTCGAACTCGACCGCGAATCGCCTTACATGCTGATCGTCGCTCCCGTCCGCAAAGACCGCCAGAATCCTCTTCCCGCCGGCTATCAGGAAAAGCCGCTCTACGAGCGCCTTTATTTCCTGCGCTCCGATCTGCCCGCGATCACCCACATTGACTATTCCGCGCGCATTCAGAGTGTCAGTAAGGAGACAAATCCGCGCTATTGGGAACTCATTCATGAGTTTAAGGAACTCACTGGCTATGGTGTCATCGTCAACACCAGCTTCAACGTCCGCGGCGAGCCTATCGTCTGCACCCCCGAAGATGCCTATCGGTGTTTCATGCGCACGGAAATGGACTATCTCGTGGTTGGTGACTACTTGCTGGACAAAAAAGACCAGCCGGCCCTGCCCGACACCGGCGACTGGCGCAAAGAATTCAAACTCGACTAAGAACAGGCTCCGCCCATTCCCTCAGCCAGTTACTTGTGATTGGCCCGATAGCATCCTCGCAGCGCGTTCCACCGGATCACTACCACATCCAGAAACATCTGCAAACTGTCTCTCCACATGTTGATCTTTGTGGCGGGGGAATGCGCCCAGCGCACGGCCACCTCAATCGTCTTCAATCCGTGGTGCCGCGCCAGATAAAGCAGTTCCGGGTCAAACCCGAACCGCTCGATGGTCTGCTGTTCAAATAGAATCTTGCATTTCTCACGCCGGAACGCCTTGAACCCGCATTGCGTATCCACGAATGGCAGCCTCAGAATCAGGCGCACGATGCGATTGAAAATGATCCCCGCGAACTCGCGAAATTTCGATTCGTGCACTTCAATCAATGACCGGTTCACCGCCCGCGAACCAATGGCCACGTCATATTCGCCCATCTTTCCCAGCAACTTGTCCGCCTCCTCGATGGGAGCGGAAAGATCCGCGTCCGTGAACAGCACAATCTCTCCCCGCGCTTCCATCGAGCCGTGTTTCACGCTGTAGCCCTTTCCTCGATTCCGCCCATTCGAAACCACACGCAGGTTCTCGATCCTCCCCGCGTAACTCTTGGCCACCTCCGTGGTTCGGTCCGTTGATCCGTCATCCACCACGATCACCTCGGTCGTTCTTCCGGATGATTGGATATAGCTGGCAATGCGCTCCAGCGTTGCCGGTAGCCGTTTCTCTTCGTTGTAGGACGGGATGACGATCGACAATTCCAGGGGACCTGAAGTCATCGCTAAGGCTGCCCTCTCTGCGCGGTATTCCGCAACTCTGCAAAAACACTAATTCTGTCTGCTTTGCAAAGCAACTTTTACTTGCAGGAGATTGCTTCTGAATACCCGGGTTGTCCGGGGAGACCAGTGCGACTACTCCAGCCCTTCGCCCACGCTGAAATACGTGCAATCTGGATGGTGAAACGCCAGCGCGCTCACGCTTGCTTCCGGGTCCATCATGAATCCTTCCGTCAACGCCACGCCAATCTCTTCCGGCCGTAGAATCTTCCAGATGCCCGCCTGGTCCTCCAGGTCGGGACATGCCGGATAGCCGAAGCTGTATCTCTTCCCCCGGTAACGCGAAGTAAACCTCTGCGCCATAGTCAGATCCGCCGGATCGGGAAACCCCCAATCCTCGCGAATCCGCCGGTGCAGCCACTCCGCGCAAGCCTCTGCTGTCTCAATCGCCAGCGCCTGCAGCCCGTGCGATTTGAAATAAAAACCGTCGTGCTTCGCCTTTTCGGCCCGCTCGCGTATCCCCTCGCCTGCCGTCACCACAAACACGGCCACGTGATCGCGTTTTCCGTTCATGGGATCGAGCACGTAATCACTCAAGCAAAGTTGGTCGCCGCTCTTTTGCCGCTTGAATTTCCATGCAAGCAGCGGCTCTTTTGTCCCCGGCGCAAACAGATTTAGCGCGTCGCCTTCGGCTTCCGCCTCAAAGAACTGCCACACCGCCCGCACCTTCATAAAACTTGCCGCTTCGTTCTTCACCTCTTCCATCTCGTTGTAAAGCTCCACGGCCTTGGCCTCGCGCGCCGCAAGGTGTTTCTCGAAATCCCCGCGATATCCCATATGCCGCCCGTACAGCATGTACGGATTAATGTAGCTCCACACTTCGCGCAAGTCCGGCACCAGCCGCACCTTGCGCTCTAGTGTCGCCACGTCTGGAATCGGCAAATCGCGCCGCACCTTCGGCGAGTGCGTCACTTCCGGCTTCGCGGCAATCTTCACGGTTGTAGTTACGCTCACGCCGTTCCCCGAACTCGTATGCTCGCTCACCACGCGCTCGCGCGTCGTCGGGTCCATCAACTCGTTCATCAGCCGCAAGCCGGTCATCGCGTCCTTTGCATAACACACCGCTCCGCTATAACTCGGCGCAATCTTCTGCTGTGTAAACTTCGCGCTCAGCGCCGCCCCGCCCACCAGCAGCGGCACGCCTATTCCCGCATCCTTCAAATCGCTCGCCGTCGTCACCATCTGCTGCGCGCTCTTTACCAGCAGGCCGGACAAGCCAATCGCGTCCGGCTTGTGAGCCTGGAACGCCTTGATCAACTCTTCCGGCGGCACCTTGATCCCCAGGTTCACCACGTCAAACCCGTTGTTTTTCAGGATAATTTCCACCAGGTTTTTTCCGATGTCGTGGACGTCGCCCTTCACGGTCGCCAGCACCACCTTCCCGCGCTTCGCCGTGTCGGCTTTCTCCATGTACTGCTCCAGGTGGCTCACCGCCGCCTTCATCGCCTCGGCCGATTGCAGCACCTCCGCCACAATCAGTTCATTGGCATTGAAGAGCCGTCCCACCTCGGCCATCCCGGTCATCAGCGGGCCGTTAATAATGTCCAGCGGCGCCACTCCCTCCGCCCGCTTTTTCTCCAGATCCTCGATCAGTCCGTCGCGCGTTCCTTGAATGATGTAATTCCCCAGCCTCTCATCCAGAGGCAGTTCCTCGCCCTTCGTCTTTTCCTTCCTTTTCGTAGTCCGGAAGTGTTCCGTGATCGCCGCAATATGAAACTGATTGATCGCCGCCTTCTGTTCCTTGCTCTGCTTTCGCCAATCCTCCGGCGCACCTTTCAGCAACTCCGCCCGCGGGTGATCCGTTGGCACATTCTTTGGCGCATGCTGGAACAGCAAATCCTCCGCCAGCCGCCGCTCGTGCTCCGGGATCGATGCAAATCGCTCCAGCTTTTCCGTATTCACGATTGCCAGGTCCAGCCCCGCTTTTGTGCAATAAAACAGGAAGACGGAATTCACCACTTCCCGCGCGCCCGCCGGCAATCCAAACGACACGTTCGAAATCCCCAAAATCGTACGCGTATCCGGCAACGCCTCCTTGATCAGCCGGATTCCCTCCATCGTTTCCACCGCGCCGCCAATATAATTCTCATCTCCCGTCGCACAGGGAAACACCAGCGGGTCGAAAATGATGTCCTCGGGCGCAATCCCATACTTCTTCGTCAGCAACTCATAGGACCGCTTGGCAATCTCCCGCTTTCTTTCCCGCGTAAACGCCTGCGCCTGCACCGGGTCCTCGTCAATACATCCCACCACCAGCGCGGCCCCGAAGTCATGCGCAATCGGCACCACCTTTTCAAACTTTTCCTCGCCATCTTCCAGATTGATTGAATTGATGATCGCCTTGCCTTGGCAATACGTCAGCGCCAACTCCACAGCGGATGGATCGGTGGTATCAATCATCACGGGCGCTTTGATTTTCCGGATCAGCTTCTCGTAAAACTCGGGAATGTCCTTCTTTTCGTCGCGATCCGTGCTTTGCAGGCACACGTCCACTACGTGCGCCCCGCCCTTCACCTGCCGCCGCGCTATCTCCGTCGCTTCTTCCCACTTCTCTTCGGCCACCAGGTTCTTGAACAGGCGCGACCCGATCACGTTCGTCCGCTCACCCACCAGCAGTGGTCGCGTCGAATCGTCTGCCTCAATCGTTTCGATCCCCGAATACACCGCGCGATGCGCCTCCTGGGGACGCACCCGCGGCTTCTTGCCTTCCACCATCTGCGCGATTGCGCGAATGTGCTTTTCGGTCGTGCCGCAGCAACCGCCCACCAGGTTCAGCCACCCGTGATTCACAAATTTCTCAAGCTGCGACGCCAGCGAAGTCGGCGTCTCCAGATATTTTCCTTCTTCGTCCGGCAAACCCGCGTTCGGATAGCAAGACACAAACTCCCCGGTCAGTGAACTCAGCGTCCGGATGTGGTCGGTCATGAACTCCGGCCCGGTCGCACAATTCATCCCAAACGCCAGCGGATGCGCATGCCGCAGCGAAGCCCACATTGCTTCCACCGTTTGCCCCGCCAGCATCGTCCCCATCGGCTCAATCGTCACTGAAACGAGGAAGGGAACCGGCATCCCGATTTCTTTGGAAAGCTTCTGAATTGCCAGAATCGCTGCCTTGATGTTCCGCGTATCCTGGCTGGTCTCTACCAGCAGCAGATCGCTTCCGCCCTCAATCAGGCCCTTGGCTTGTACAAAATACGAATCCAGTAAGCCTTCAAACGTAACTCCGCCTGTAACCGTGATGGCCTTCGTCGTCGGCCCCATTGATCCGGCCACAAAACGCGGCTTCCCCGGGGTCGAATACTCCTCTGCCGCTTGTCTGGCCAAAGCTGCCGCCCGCTTGTTCAATTCCAGCGCATTGGCCTGCAGCCCATATTCCGCCAGCACCAGCGGCGTCCCGCCAAAGCTATTCGTCTCGACAATATCCGCTCCGGCCTCAAAGTACTTCCGGTGGATGTCCAGCACCACATCCGGCCGTGTCTGCACCAGGTTCTCGTTACAACCTTCCAGCGCCGGCCCGCCAAAATCCGCCGCCGTTAAGTCCCGTTGCTGCAGCATGGTACCCATGGCGCCATCCAGTACCAGGATGCGCTCTGCCAGCAGCTCCCTTAACGATGTCTCGGATTGTCTTAGGTCCCGCAATTCATCCTCGCTTGCCCAGCCCCAGCCGTCTCACCGCCCGGAGCGCATCCTTCCATTTTACGGCCTTTCCCCAGCCCCCGAACCCCTTCTCATCGAACGGGTTCCTAACCCCGTCCAACCCCCTGAAAACAAGTCCTATCGGTCAGTAACAATTCGTGAACATCTGCCCCCAAGGTCCTTGCCCGAAGGCGCTGCTTTCTCTACCCTCAAGTACAGTGGCTACGAAAACTATGGCTTCCAAACTGACCGTCTGCCTGCTCTCGCCCCACCCTTTGGTGCTAGCGGAATTCGAGCGCCTTCTGGGCAAGGCTTCCCAATTCAAAGTCATCGCTAAGCAGCTTGAATCCACCCTCGCTCCCGATCTGCGCAACCTCGAACCTCCCCGCGCTCAGGTCTACGTGATTGATGCGCACGCCGCGCGCCAGGCTACCGGCGCCCTGCTCACCAATATTCTCGAGCGCTACGCCGATGCTCGCTTGATTGTCGTGGGGGATTCGCTCAATGAGGCCAACAGCTTTTCGCTGCTACGCCTCGGCGTTAAGGGCATTCTCACGTACGCCGAAGCCCGCGATCAGCTCTCCCGCGCTTTGCCTCTCGTTTCCCAGGGCGGCTTCTGGGTGCCGCGTTCCGTGCTCTCCGGCTTTGTGGACTCGATCCTCACCAGCCAGGGCCGTCGCCTGAAAACCGATTCCGTCACTAACTTGAGCCGCCGCGAGCAGGAAGTGCTCGATTCGCTTCTCGAAAATCTTTCCAACAAGGAAATCGCCAGCAAGCTCAATATTGCCGAGCGCACCGTCAAATTTCACGTCTCGAATTTGCTGAATAAGTTCGGCGTACGCCGCCGCGCGGACTTGATCCTGTTGACTTTCCAGCGCCGCCTCTCCCAACCCTAACCGCTTCCGGTGTAGGGGCGGCTTTATGCCGCCTTCTGAGTCGGGCGCTTTTTCTTGTCCTACAACTCCGCGGAAATGTTCCCCGCCTCTTGCTAGCAGCTAACAGCTATTAGCTAATAGCTCGCTTTTCTCCCCTCAATCCCCAATCCGATACCTCACAATGCACCACAACGCCTGTACCCCATCCTTCCAGGTAATCTTCTTTCCCTCTTCGTATGTCCGCCCGGCATAACTGATCGGTACCTCATAAATCCGCCATTTGCCTTTTGCGATCTTCGCGGTAATTTCCGGCTCGAAACCAAACCGGTTCGACTTTAATTGGATATCCTTCAAAACTTCCCGGCGGAACACCTTGTAGCATGTCTCCATGTCCGTCAGCTTCAGGTTGGTAAAAATGTTCGAAAGCAGCGTCAGCATCTTGTTGGCCACGTAGTGCCAGAAATAGTGCACCCGCTGCGGGCCGCCCAGGAACCTCGATCCATAAACCACATCCGCCAGCCCTTCCACGATCGGCTCCAGCAATTTTGGATAATCCCGCGGGTCGTACTCCAGATCTGCGTCCTGCACCAGCACAATGTCTCCCGTCACTTCCGCGAATCCCCGCCGCAGCGCCGCGCCCTTTCCCTGATTCTTCTCTTGAAAGAAAATCCGCAGGTTGCTCAACTCCACTAGGTCGTCGCCGTCAGTCGCCGGAGCCCGTTTCTCTCCCCGCTTTTGTCTCTCCGCAAAATCCTCAAGGACCGCTCGCGTGCCGTCTTTCGAGCAGTCATCAACAATTACGACCTCTTTCCTCATTTCGGCGTCTTCCACGCGGCGCAGGATCTCGCAAATCGTGTCTTTCTCGTTGTACACCGGGATCACCACGGACACTTTGGGATCAACCAGTGCGGTTGGGCTTTTACGTATGTGTTTCATGAAGCTTTAGATTGTATTCGTTACCCGGCTCCTCCGCCAACTTTCCACCCCGCTCTGTGCTACCCGCCTCCCTGTGTTTTAATAGATGTTTAGTCTTTTACGGTATGCCTACTTTCTTCATCGAACAATTCGGATGCCGCGCCACGCAGGCCGATGGCGCCGCCATCGAACGCCAACTCCGCGAACGCGGCTTCTCTCTCGTCTCGGACGCAGCCTCGGCGGACGTGGTCGTGCTCAACACCTGCACCGTTACTGCTGCCGCGGACACCCAGGCCCGCGATGCCATTCGCAAACTTCACGCCGCCAATCCTGCCACTCGCATTCTCGTTACCGGTTGCTATGCCCAGCGCGCTCCCCAAGAACTCGCCGCACTCCCCGGCGTCTCCTTCGTCGTCGGCAATTCCCATAAGCCCCAAATTCCCGCTCTCCTCCACTCTATCTCTCCCGGTGGCGCTGCCATCCCTGCGGGCAAGTTTTCTCAGTCCACTTCGCCGCGCGAATTTCCCGCCCCTATCCTCAGCGGTGACATCTCCGAACTGCAGGGCGTTCTCGTTGCCCCAGTCCTCGGCGGGGAAGGGAATCACACGCGCCCAACCCTCAAAATTCAGGACGGCTGCAACTCCTGCTGCTCCTTCTGCGTCATCCCCTTTGTCCGTGGCAAATCCCGCAGCCTTCCTCCACAAGTGGTTCTTTCCGAAATCCAGCGCCTCGCCGATTCCGGCTTCCGCGAAATCGTTCTCAGCGGCATCAATCTCGGCACGTACGGCCGCGATATCTCGCCTCGCGTTGAGTTTCTCGATCTTCTCCGCCGCATCCTCGACGAAACCCTCGTCGAACGCCTGCGCATCAGCTCCATCGAACCTCTCGACGTTACCCAGGACCTCATCGAACTCTTCGCCTCTTCCCATCGCATCGCGCCGCACTTCCACATGCCTCTTCAGTCGGCTTCGGACCGCATCCTTGCGGCCATGCATCGCTGGTACCGCGCCGAACACTATGCCCGCCGTGTTGAGCTCATCCAGGAACGCTTGCCACACGCCGCCATCGGCGCCGACGTCATCACCGGCTTTCCCGGCGAAACCGATGCCGACCACGCTGCCACGCTCTCATTCATCGAGGCTCGCCCTTTCACCTACCTTCACGTCTTTTCCTACTCCCAGCGCCCCGGCACTCGCGCGGCAGCTCTTCCTCATCAACTCCCTGGGCACGTCATCAAGCGCCGCGCCCGCGAACTTCGCGCCCTCGCTGCCCGCAAATCCGCGGAATTTCGCCAATCCCAGTTCGGCCGCACCCTCCGCGTGCTCACCCTTCGTCGCGAGCCAGAGAGCGATCCGAATCTGACTCCCGCGCTCTCGGAAAACTACCTGACCGTCCATTTGCCTCTGCCATTGCCTGCGAACGAATTTCACCAAGCAACCGTAACTCGCATAACCGGCAATGAAATTCTTGCCGTACCTCTGGAATCCCCGGCCCTCTCGCTCACGGGTGTCACTTGATCGGACTCCCATGAACTTTCTCGGCATCTCCACTCTCGGCCGCGGTTCCGCGGTAGCGCTCCTCGACGGCACTTCTGTGCTCTTCGCCATCGAGGAGGAAAAACTCAACCGTCTTCAGGACTCGCTGGACGTTCCCCGCCTGGCCCTGGAACGTGGTCTCGCCGAAACGCATCTCCAGCTTTCGGACCTCCGCGCCATCGCCATTGCCGAGCCACATGCGACCGTTCCGAACTCTTCGAAACGCGCCAAACGCCCAAAGCCCACGGCATCCGACGAACAGCTTCGCAATCTGCTTCGCGGCGGCCCGCGCCCTTCTTATTTCCATCACCACCTTTGCCATGCGGCCAGCGCCTATTACACCTCCGGCCTTGACCAGGCTCTGATCCTCTCTCTGGATCACGGCGTTTCTTCGCAATCTGGCCTCATCGCCGTGGGTGAGGCCGACGAAATCAAATCCCTGCATCCCCTCAAATTTCCCGATTCCCTCGGCTGGTTTTTCTCCCGCGTCACCGAACTCGCCGGCCTCCGCCCCCGCCGCGATGAACACAAGCTGCAGTGGCTCAGCAAAGACGGCGAACCTGAATTCCTCCCCGCCTTCCGTAAACTCTTCAACTGGCGCTCCACCGGCCTTCCCTCGCTCAATCGCCGCTATCACGCCACGGGCCCCGATAACCTCGGCATTTTCTCGCCGGTCTTTTATCGCGAACTCGGTCTTTCTCCGCGCAATCTCGTCCTTACCAAATCCGTCCGTGCCAATCTTGCACGCAGCGCGCAGGACTGCCTCGAAGAAGTCGTCCTCAAACTAGCCACGAATTTTCAGGAAACCACCGGCACGCGTTCTCTTTGCCTCGCCGGCGGTGTTTTTCAGAATGTGTTGCTGGTGCGCGCCCTCGAAAACAGCGCCGCGTTCAACCATGTTTATGTGCAGCCCGTGGCGGGCAATGCAGGCACGGCTCTAGGCGCCGCTTATCTCTCCCGCAAGAAAGTCACCGGCCGCTCGGGCCGTGGCCCGCTCGCGAGTCTCGCGCTCGGCGTCCCTGGCAATTCCCAGGAAATCAAGGCCGTCCTCGACAATTGCAAAATCACCTATCGCTATCTCTCCGGCGAAGAGCAACTTGTCGAGGAAGCTTCCGGGTTGCTGCATCGCGATAAAATCGTCGCCTGGTGCCAGGGCCGCTCCGAATTCGGTCATCGCGCCCTTGGCAATCGCAGCCTCCTTGCTTCCCCCTTCTCCGAATACGTCGTCGAAAACGTCAACCAGTTCATTAAGCACCGCGAAGAGTTTCACCCCTTCGCGTTATCCATTCCCGCCGAGCGCGCCTCCGACTTCTTTGACGCCTCCCCCAACTGCTCCACCATGTCGTCGTTGGCCACGCTGATCCGTTCCGTCGCCGGGCTGCAACGCTTTGCTTTCCACGGCAGCACCGTTCGCGTTCACACTGTGGAGCGTGCCGCCAATCCGCTCTTGTGGAAACTCCTCCACAAATTCGGCGAAACCTCGCCCGCCCCCATTCTCGTCAACACCTCGTTCAACCTTTTCGGCGAACCCCTGGTCACTGATCCGCGCGGTGCCGTCCGCAGCTTCTACTGCTCCGGCATCGACGCCCTCGCCCTCGGCCCCTTCCTCCTCATCAAATGACTATGAGAATTCCCCTGTAGCACAGCCATTCCTGGCTGTGCTCTTCTCAACCAAGCGCCACCCCGTGTGGCACAGATACTCCCGCCTGTGTTTTTCGTTACGCAGCACATCGAATGAATTTGAGGGTGCGCCACCCCTGGTTTTTAAGGGTGGGCTCTTACGATCTAAGGCCACCCCTTTCTCCTCCCTCTTCTCCGTTTCCTCTGCTCACCTCTATCTTCGTCTTACGCCTCAAAAATCACCTGCGCCATCGCTTGCTCCGCCGTATGCGTAATACTCACAGCGATGTTCTTCACGCCCATCCCATCCGCAATCTTTTTCGCCTCGCCCTTTAACGCCAGCGTTGGTCTCCCGCCCCGCTGCCGCACCACTTCCACATCCACCCACCGCACCCCCCGGCTCCATCCCGTCCCCAGCGCTTTCATCGCCGCTTCCTTCACTGCAAAGCGCCCCGCGTACCGCTCATACTTATTCTTGAACTGCTCACAATATGCCACTTCTTCCGCCGTATACACCCGCCGCAGAAACCTCTCCCCCTGTGCCTCAATCACCGCCCGAATTCGCGGCACCTCCGCCACATCAATCCCCATTCCTACAATCATTCCTCACCTGTAGCGCAGGTCGAGCGCCTTTTGCTCGCCCTGCGGCCTTTCACCCGGCAACGCAATGATTCTGGTCTCCAACATGGCAAATCTGGTAGCGCCTATATCTTGCAGGCAAGCGCTGATTTCAGTTCCATCAACCGCCCCGATTATACTGTCTGAATCATGCCTAGAAAGAATGCTCCCAAATCTCGCCGCTCCCCGCGCGACAGCAGACCCACGGCGCCTGCCAACCCTGCGATCTCGGCTCCCTGGCGCCTCCGCAAGTCCCAAGGTCTGCAAATCCTCGAGCTTGCCCCGTTCCGCAAACTCCCCTGGCTCATCCACGGCTTCAGCACCCGCCCCGGCGGCTCCAGTTCCCTCGAATCCGAAAAAGTCCTCAACCTCGGTTTCATGGATTGGGACACCCGCGAAAACGTCCTCGCCAACCGCCGCAAATTCCAATCCGCCCTCGGCGCAGCCGATCGGCACTTGGCTCCCCTCAAGCAAATACACTCTTCGCTCCTCCGAGTAATCCAGCAATCCTCTGCCGAGGTTTGCAAAGGCGATGCCTCCGCCACCAACCGCAACGGCATTCTTCTCGGTATTCAGACCGCCGATTGCGTTCCCATCCTCCTCGTTGATCCCAAAAAACGCGCCATCGCGGCCGTTCACGCCGGATGGCGCGGCACGCTCGCCCGCATCACGCAAAAAGCCGTTGGCCGCCTCCAGTTCGAATTTGGCAGCAAGCCCTCCGATCTTCTCGCTGCCATCGGCCCATCCATCGGTCCCTGCTGCTATGAAGTCGCCGCCGACTTCGTGGCCAAATTCACCTCGCAATTCGCTGACGCGCACGACTATTTCGACGAGCCCCGCTCCGGCGAAGAGCCCAACCCGCTCCAGTGGCTCAACATGATGCCTCCCGGCCACCAGCCTCCGCCGAAAAATGTCCATCTCGATCTCCGCAAAGCTAACCGATCCCAGCTCCTCGCCGCGGGCCTCCGCGCGCAAAACATCTTCACCAGCGGCCTCTGCACCGCCTGCCGCACCGATCTCCTCTTCAGCCACCGTCGCGAAGGCCCCCTCTCCGGCCGCCTCATGTCCATAATCGGCCTGCGCTGACCCCGCTGATCTTGGCAACTCCAAATCACCAATGGTCATCCTGAGCGCATCCGGTGAGGATGCCTGAAGGGTTCGGCAAACATTTTCCCGCGCCTACCCCCGAGCCCGCGCCACGCGAAAAAAGGAACGCCGATCTTCCGATCGGCTTTGCTTGCAATCTCAGGTAGTGGCCGGGCTTTAGACCGGCTCCGCTCTGTATCTACTCTCTATCCCACCACTCGCAGCGGAGACTCATTGACTTCTTTCAACGCCAACTGCCCGCAAGCCGCCATCACATCCCGCCCTCGTGAATACCGCACAAACGCCGGCACCCCTTTGTCCGTCAAAATCCGCCGGAACTCTTCAATCGCTTCCTCGGTCGACTCTTTGTAAGGCAACTCCCCTGGATTCCACGGAATCAGGTTCACCTTCACGCTCTTCAGCCGCGCCAGCAGCCGCGCCACGCGCCGCGCATCCTCCTCCGAGTCATTCACTCCGCCCAGCATCACGTACTCAAACGTCAGATGTTCCCAATTCCGCAGCGGATAATTCCGGCAAGCCTCCATCAACGTTTTCAACGGATACTTTTTATTGATCGGCATCAGCACGTCCCGCTGCTCGTCGCACGAAGCATTCAGCGAAATCGCCAGTTTCGACCGCACTTCTTCTTTTCCAAACCGCTCGATCCCCGGCACAATTCCGCTGGTTGAAAGCGTCACATGCTTCGGCGACAGTCCCACGCCTTCCGCATCCAGCAGAATCCGCAGCGCCACCATCACGTTCTCAAAATTCAGCAGCGGCTCGCCCTGCCCCATCAACACCACATTCGTACGCGCCGCCAGCTCCACGCCGCTTTCCTGCGCCGCCATCTCTTTCAGCGGCACCAGCACTTGCGCCACAATCTCGCCTGCCGTCAAATTCCGGATTAGACCCAGCTGCGCCGTCAAACAAAACTGGCAATCCACCGCGCAACCCGCCTGCGTCGAAATGCAAATCGTCTGCCGCCCCTCGCTCGGCATGAATACCGCCTCCACCGCCGCCGCCGGCCTCACCGCTCTTTTCTTCTCTGCGTCCCTCTGCGCCTCTGCGTTGGTATTTTCTTTCTCTAGCCCCAGCAAATATCGCACCGAGCCATCCGCCGATACATACCTCTGCCGCACCGTCGGCAGTGTGATCGTAGCCTCCCGCTGCAACTCTTCCCGCAGCGTCCCCGGCAGATTGCTCATGCGCTCAATGGCAAACTCCCGCTCCGCATAAAGCCATTGATAAAGCTGGTCGCCCCGGTACCCCGGTTCCCCCAGCTCCTGGCAATAAGCCCGCAACTCCTCCCGGCTTTTCCCCAGCAATTCCACTCTTAAGCCTCCTCCGATGAATCATTCTCTCATCCAATTTCCAACGCAAGCTAGCCGGCCCGGCGCTCCTCATAATGTAAACCACACAATATGAAGTACTTATCTATTAGGCCCGCCATTGGCCACTCGCCACTCGCCACTTCCTCCACCCTATGCCACAATACCCCCATGACCACCCTGGTCTCCAACGCGCGCGACATCCACCGGCACGTCCTTCAGAACGGCCTCGTCGTCATCACTGAGACCATGCAGCATGTCCGCTCCGTCTCCGTCGGCATCTGGATTCGCCACGGTTCCCGCCGCGAAACCCTCTCCGAAAACGGACTCGCCCATTTCCTTGAGCACATGGTCTTCAAAGGCACCCACCACCGCTCCGCCGAAGACATTGCCCGCGAGATGGACTCTGTCGGCGGCATGCTCGACGCCTTTACCTCCAAGGAGCAGATCTGCTTCAACGCCAAGGTTCTCGACACCAATCTGCCCATCGCCTTTGACGTCCTCTCGGATCTCGTCCTTCGTCCAAAATTTGATTCTGACGACGTCAACAAAGAGCGCCAGGTTGTCCTCGAAGAAATCAAGATGGACATGGACAACCCCGAATACCTTCTCCACGATATCTTTACTCGCGGCTTCTGGCCCGATCATTCCCTCGGCCGCCCGATCCTCGGCACGCCGGACACCGTCCGCAAATTCGAACGCGCTTCTATCTTTACCCGTTTCCAGAACTGGTTCGCGCCCGATCACCTTTTGGTCACTGCCGCCGGCAATATCACCCATCAGGAAGTTCTCGAGCTCGTTGAGGAGCAATTTGGCAATCTACCGGCCTCTCACTTCAACGCCGAAGATCCCGTGCCCACCACCGCCGCGCCCATTCACGTCGAATCCAAGCGCGACCTCGAACAGGTCCACGTCTGCATCGGTGTTCCTTCCATTCCTCTTGCCGACGAGCGGCGTTTTGCTGCCGCGGTGCTGAACAATCTTCTCGGCGGCGGCATGTCCTCCCGCCTTTTCCAGAATATCCGCGAAAAGCTCGGCCTTGCCTACGCCGTCTTCAGCGAACTCACTCCCTATTCCGACTCGGGCATCCTCAGCGTCTACGCGGGCACCGCCAAGGAAACCATCGGCCAGGTCATCGATCTCACCATCGCCGAATTCCGTTCCATGAAGGAATCCCTCGTCACCGAGGAAGAACTCCTCCGCGGCAAGAACCATCTCAAGGGCTCGCTCATGCTCTCGCTCGAGTCCACCAGTTCCCGCATGTCGAACCTCGCGCGCCAGGAACTCTACTTCGGCCGCTTCTCCTCGCTCGATGAAATCCTCGCTTCCATCGACGCCGTCACCCGCGAAGAGCTCCGCTCCCTCGCCCGCCAGTTCTTCCGGCCGGACCATATCGCTATCACGGTCCTCGGCCCTGCCAACGGTTTCAGACTCGACCGCTCCCGCCTCATCTGCTAGCACAGTAATTGTAGGCGCCGGGCTTTAGCCCGGCCCTTCTTCCTGCCAGGTCCATTTACGCCTTTAAGCAATCGCCAGAACCTTCCCCGGCACAATCTCCAACTGCGACGCATATTCAATATGCAGCACGCGTCGAGGTTCAGAACTTGTCGATTTGGAGGAAGCATGCACGGCCAATGGCCGCATGAGCAGCACCCCTCCCAACTCTACGGTGCACTCCACGGGTGGAACGCGCTCCGTCAATTTCTGAATCTCCGCGTCCGTCAGCACTCCTGCCCGATGCGTCCCCGGCAAAATTCGCAGCGGCCCGTTTTTCGAATTCGATTCGTCAAGGTGCAAGCGAACCGCCAGCACCTGTTCCAGTGCCTGCGCTGGCGCATGAGCATAGGTCACCCCGTCCTTGACCGACCACGGCCCCCATCCTTCCGCCTCGCATTTTTCCTCTAATGGTAGCGCCGTGTCCTGGTGCCACATCACCAGCCAATTCGACGACGGAGACTTGTCAAAAAGAGTCGCCCGAAAGGGAATTGCCCACTCTCCGAGGACCATCTTCACAATTCCCAGGACTTTCGGATCGTTGGCAAATCGGGAAACCTCCGGGTGAGCCATCACGTGCCGGATTCCAGCGCGGCTTCTCGGCAGTTCCGATTGCCCCAATGCTTCTCTTAGGCCCTTCGCTTCGGATTCACCAAGAACACCTTGCACGATGCCGAAGCCCTCCTCTTCGATTTTCTTTGCGAGTGGCATATTTCCTCAGGAACAGATTCTCTCAAAGATTATCCACCTTCCCGCTTTTTTGCGCATTGACGCGTCTCTTTCCCTCTGCCATCATTCGATAGTTCGCTGCATCTTGCGAAATTTGTCTCGGGGATCCTCCAATCGGCCTGCGCGTCTCCATCCTTGCTTCCGGAAGTTCGGGCAACATCACCCTGCTCGAAAGCGACACTACCCGCATCCTCGTTGACGCTGGCCTCGGCAAACGCGAAACCCTCGCCCGTCTCGCCGCCGTCGAGCGCGATGTTGACCGCCTCGATGCCGTCCTCATCACCCACGAGCACACCGATCACTGCAACGGCCTTCCCCAAGTCCTCGGCATCTGGAAATCTCCCCTCTACGTCACCGAACCCACCATGGACGCGCTCCAGCGCATCCTTCCGGACACTTTCCGCAAGCGTCTCCGTGGCGTCGAATCCATCCAGGCCGGCCAGCGCTTTTCCATCGGGGATATTGACGTCCACGCCTTCGCCATCCCTCACGACGCTGCCGACCCCATCGGCTTCACTTTCCGCACCAACGGCTCCAAAGTCGCCATCTGCACCGATCTCGGCTACATGCCCGAACTCGTCAAAGTCCATCTCCGCCAGACCGACTGCCTCATCCTCGAATCCAATCACGATCTCGACATGCTGAAAGTCGGCCCCTATCCCTGGGTCGTAAAGCAGCGGGTCCTCTCCCGCACCGGCCACCTTTCCAATCACGCTGTCAGCGAATTCCTCTCCGACCCCGAAGGCTTTGACTCCTCCGCGCGTTACCTCGTCCTCGCGCACATCTCCCAGGAAAATAACAACCCGGATCTCGCTCTCATTTCCGCCGAAGAAGCCCTCCGCCGCCGCCCCGCCGAATCCGCCTTCGTTGGCGAACTCCTCGTTGCCTCCCAGCACGTCCCTCTCAAACCCCTCCAACTGTAGCGCAGGGCGAGTCCGCGAGCCCTGCGGCCTTTCTCTTCATCTACCCATCTCCGAATTCCTCGTTTCCTTTCATCCAACTTTTGCGTGACACACCAATTCCTTTTCCCGTAAACTAACCATGTTCTTGGTAGAGGTGCGGAGGTCATCAGTACCCGCGGTCGCGTTTCGCTTCGCTAGCGATCTTCCTCGGGGAAAGGGGCCTGGCCCAGAGGCCGCTAGGCATTTAGCCTGGCCCGCCGAAATCGCGGCGGAAGCGAATCCTTCGCGGTTGGGGGGCAGTTCGAAAGACTGTCCACTGTCATCCGTTGTAACTCGCGGCTTTGTGCCGTATCTGTTTACGAGGATGAAGCGCTATCGAGAGGCGGCAGCTTCGGGCTTCCACGTCCCGCTTCCCCCCTTTCGATCTCATTTCATCCCTCATTCTGGTGAACATGGACCTTTTTGCTCTAACCCGTGCGCTGGTGGACATCGACTCCACAACGAACCACGAAAAAGCCGTGGCTGACTATCTTTTTGCGCATCTCTTGCCCCTCGCCGCGCAACACAACGGCCGCCTCGAACGCCAGACCGCCGCGCCGGAGCGCGACAATCTCTTGCTCTCCTTCGGCGATCCCGTCGTTACCCTCTCCACGCACATGGACACGGTCCCCCCTTTCTTCTCCTCTCGCGAAGACGACACCCACATCCACGGCCGCGGCTCCTGCGATGCAAAAGGCATCATCGCCGCCATGATCGTCGCGGCCGAATCCTTGCTCTCTTCCGGCGCGCGCAACTTCGCTTTGCTTTTTGTCGTCGGCGAGGAACGCAGCAGCATCGGCGCCAAAGTTGCCGCCGCCTCTCCCCGCGGCTCTAAATTTCTGATCAATGGCGAACCAACCGAAAATCATCTCGCTCTCGGCTCCAAAGGTGTTCTCCGTTACGAACTCATCGCCCGCGGCAAGCTTGCTCACTCTGCCTATCCCGAGCTTGGCCATTCCGCAATTCACGAACTCCTCGACGCCCTGCAAAAAATCCGCGCATTTCCTCTTCCCCTCGATCCGCTTCTTGGTCCATCCACTCTCAATGTCGGCACCATTTCCGGCGGCCGTGCCCCCAACGTTGTCGCCGACGAAGCTCGCTCCGAAATCATGTTTCGACTCGTCAGCGATCCCACCGGTATTCGCGCCGAAGTCGCTCGCATCGCCGCCGCTCACAACATCGAAGCGCAAGAAGTCCTGTACCACCCCGCTGTCCACCTTTCTTCCTTTCCTGGACTTCCCACAACCACCGTTGCCTTCGCCACCGACATTCCCATGTTCAATGGCACTTGGGGCAAACCCTTTCTCATTGGTCCCGGCAGTATCCACGTCGCACACACCGCCGAGGAGCGCATCCCGAAGTCCGAACTGGCCGGCGCCGTGGAAATCTACGCCCACATGGTCCGCCAACTCCTCACCACCGGAGCGGCCCCCGCATGACCCTCCCTCTCGCCATCATCGGTAACGGCAAAATGGGCCGCCTCGTCGAGCAACTCGCTCCTCAGCACGGCTTCCACATCGTCGCGCGGTTCACCAGCGCGAACATCGCCGCTCTTTCCGCCGAATCACTCGCCGGCGCCTCCACCGCCATGGAATTCACCACGCCCGCGGCAGCTCCCGAAAATCTCTGCCGACTCGCCGCTCTCGGTGTTCGCACCGTCTCCGGCACCACCGGCTGGTACGAGCATCTCCCGCAAATTCAAACCGCAATCGAGTCCACCGGTTCCGCGCTCGTCTACGGCCCGAATTTTTCGATCGGCGTGAATCTTTTCTTCCAGATTGTGGCCAACGCCGCTTCGCTTCTTTCGAAATATCCCGAATACGAAGCCTGGGGCTGGGAAATCCATCATTCGGCCAAAAAAGACGCCCCCTCTGGCACGCTCAAAAAACTTGCCGAAGAAATCCGCGCCGCGGGCTACGCCGCCCCGGTCAGCCTGGCCGCCAACCGTGCTGGCTCTCACACCGGCACCCACGAAATTGGTTTCGACTCTCGCTCCGACACCATCACCCTCCGGCACACTGCTCGCAGCCGCGACGCCTACGCTCACGGCGCCCTCAGAGCCGCCCGCTGGCTCCAGTCCCGCACCGGCATTTTCGAATTCCGCCAAATCCTTCCCCAGCTCGGAGCCAAATCCCCATGAAGCCACGTAGGCGCCCGGCTTTAGCCCGGCCAGTCTCAGGCAGGTCCCGTCTTCCAAGACGGGCCGCTCTCCGCCCCAAACTTTCGACTTTCAACCTTCAACTTCTAGCGAATGGCTATCAGCGAATAGCTGACGGCCAGCTTTAAAAGGAGCACCCTATGTTTTCAGGCACCGGCACCGCCCTCGTCACTCCATTCCTCTCCGACGGCTCGCTCGACGAACCCACTCTCCGCTCTCTCGTCCAGCGCCAACTCGACGCAGGCATCAATTTCCTCGTCCCCTGCGGCACCACCGGCGAAAGCCCCACGCTTTCTCACGCGGAACACCTCCGCGTCGTCGAAATCACTCTCGAACTGGCCAAGGGCAAAGTCCCTGTCCTCGCAGGCGCCGGCGGTTACAATACCGGCGAAGTGATCTCCCTTGCCCGTGAACTCAAGTCTCTCGGCGCCGACGGCATCCTCTCCGTCACTCCCTATTACAACAAACCCACCCAGGAAGGCCTCTATCAGCATTTCAAGGCGATCGCCTCTGCCGTCGATCTACCGATCATTCTCTACAGCGTCCAGGGCCGCACCGGCGTCAACGTCGAGCCTTCCACCGTTCTCCGCCTCTCCCGAATCGAAAACATCGTCGGCATCAAGGAAGCTTCCGGTAACATCAACCAGATGGGTGCCATCCTCCGTCAGGTTCCCGAAGATTTCCTGGTCCTCTCCGGCGACGATTCGCTCACACTTCCTCTGCTCGCCCTCGGCGGCCACGGACTCATCTCCGTCGCTTCCAACGAAATTCCCGCCGAAATGACGCGTCTCGTCCACGCCGCCCGGTCCGGTGATTTCGCCGAAGCCCGCCGCCTCCACTATCGTTATCTTCCCCTCATGGACATCAACTTCATCGAATCCAATCCCATCCCTGTCAAAGCCGCCATGGCCGAAATGGGCCTTCTCCAGCCTTCCTGGCGCTTGCCTCTCGTTCCTCCCAGACCTGAAAATCGTGAGCGCATTCGCGCCATTCTCGAGTCTCTTAATCTCGTTGAGCGAGCCCATGCCGCAATCTCCCATTGAAGCTCTGCAAGTTCAGATGGAAGCTCTGTTCGATTCTCCGCCGGCTGATTACCGTCCGGAGCATCACATGCTCTTCAATCTTTTTAAGGAGCACCTGAACCGGGGCGCCATCCGTGCCGCCGAACCCGATCCTGCTTCTCCCACCGGTTGGCGCGTCAATGCCTGGGTCAAAAAGGGAATTCTCGTCGGCTTCCGCATGGGCTCGATTGAGGACATGTCTCTCGATGATCACAAGCTGCTTTTTTTCGACAAGTCCACCTATCCGGTTCGCCCCTTCACGGCCAACGACGGCGTCCGCATCGTCCCCGGTGGCTCCAGCATCCGTGACGCCTCCTACCTCGCCCGTGGCGTGATCTGCATGCCGCCGATGTTTGTCAACGCAGGTGCCTATATCGGCGAAAACACGATGATTGACTCTCACGCTCTGGTGGGCTCCTGCGCGCAAGTCGGCCGCAACTGCCACATCTCCGCCGCTTCGCAAATTGGCGGCGTCCTCGAACCTGTTGGCGCTCTACCCGTCATCATTGAAGACGACGTCCTGGTCGGCGGAAACTCCGGCATCTACGAAGGCACTATCGTTAAGCGCCGCGCCGTCCTTGGCACTGGCGCCATCCTCAACCGTTCTATCCCGGTCTACGATTTGGTCCGCGATCAGGTTTACTCGGCCACCGGCGATCTTCCTCTGATCATTCCCGAAGATGCTGTCGTCATTCCCGGCTCTCGCGCCGTCTCGCATCCCGTCGGCAAAAAATGGGGACTCTCCCTCTCCTGCGCCGTCATCGTCAAATACCGAGACGCCAAAACCTCCTCTCGCATTCAGCTTGAGGACTTCCTCCGCTAGCCTTGGAGTGCGGGAGCCATACTCCCGCTTTTGAGATGTGTCTCCGTAACCCAAACAAATTTCGCACCGCACTCGCCGCCTCAAGCGGGCCACTCTTCGCCTTTCTTCCTGCCGCTATAGACTCCTCGCCAATATCATTCTCCCGACTCTCAATTTTCCTTCTCCGCGCAATAAATTCTTTTCCTGTTCGCCCGGTCCTCTTCCTCTTGACTTTGTGCGACTTCCCGCCAAAAATCTCTCCAACGGGTGCTGTCTGGTTCAGAACGGGATACGGCTCTTCACGCCGTACTGACGGGAAGTGGCTGTTTTACATTGGCCTGTCTTCTTCCGCTATCGTTTTCCTTTCTTCTGCACCCGTACAGCTTTTCCCCGCCAAAGGAGCGCATCATGAAGTCCCTTCGCTTTCTTGCGAAAGTTGCTTTTTTCTTTTCTCTAGCGCTGCTCTTGATCCCGAATTCATTCGCGCAAACCGGCACCACCTCGCTTCGCGGCACCGTGACGGACAAGTCACACGCCGTCGTTGCCGGTGCGAAAGTCACTCTCGTGAACACCGCCCAAAATTTTTCCCGCGAAATGGCCACTCCCGCTTCGGGCGAATTTGAATTTCTTGCTTTGCCTCCGGGCACCTATGTACTCACCATCGAGAAAGAGGGTTTTGCGAAGTTTGAAAAAAATGATCTCCAGCTTCTCGTCAACGTTCCTGGTTCCCTCAACGTAACTCTGCAGGTTGGCTCCACCATTCAGCAGGTGGAAGTCTCGGCGCAAACCCAAACGATCAACACCACGGACGCTTCGCTCGGTGTCGCCTTCAACGAAAACCAGGTCAAGCAGCTCCCCCTCGAAAGCCGCAACGTTCCCGATCTCCTCACCTTGCAAACGGGCGTGGTCTACACGGGGGATCGTCCTGACATCGACAAGGACGTGGATACCCGCAGCGGCTCCGTTAACGGCTCACACAGCGACCAGAGCAACGTCACCGTCGACGGTATTCCCGCCAATCCGAAAGGCGGCTACGCGTTCACTGCCGTTCTCCCCGTAACGCTCGATTCCGTCCAGGAGTTCCGCGTCACCACCAGCAACTACGGTGCCGATGAAGGCGTCTCCTCTGGCGCGCAAGTCGCCCTCGTTACCAAGAGCGGCACCAACGAGATTCATGGCTCCGTCTACGAGTACAACCGCAACTCCTATTTCAGCGCTAACGACTACTTCATCAAGGCCGCTCAACTCGCCAGTGGCGATCCCAACAAGCCTCAAAAACTCAATCGCAATATCTTCGGCGCTTCCCTGGGTGGCCCGATCAAGAAGGATCGCCTCTTCTTTTTTCTCAACTTCGAAGGCTATCGCGACGCGGAAGCTATCAGCGTCGTCCGCACCGTACCCACCGCCGCACTCCGTGACGGCGTTGTCCAGTACCTCTGCCCGCTCCTGCCAAACGGTAACCCCGATACCACCACCTGCCCGGGTAACACTGTCGCAGGCATTTCACATGCAAATTACACCGCGCCAGCCGGGTATTTTGCCCTTGGTCCAGCGGACCTGACGAAAATGGACCAGACCCTTGGTCCGTCGGGCACCCCGCTTGGTTACAATCCAGTCGTCGTCAAATACATGAGCGACACTTTCGGTAAATTTCTTCCCAACGACACGACCACCGGCGACCTCGTGAACACGGCCGGCTATCGCTTTGCCGCTCCCACCAACACCAAGAAAAACTGGTACATCGCCAAGCTCGACTACAACATCACCCGCGACGCCAAGCATCGCCTCTCCGTTAGTGGCGCTCTCGCCAATGAAAATTCAGATGCTTCCACGGCGCAAGCTCCGTTCCTGCCAGGAAGCCCCGCGGAGAAGACCATCGTTGACTTTAACAAGGGAATTATCGCCGGCTACTCCGCCGTCATCTCCTCTGCCCTCGTCAACAATTTCCGCTACGGCTTTATCCGCGAGAGCGTTGGCACCATCGGTGATTCCAATCAGCCCTGGAACTATCTCTCCGCATTCAATCAGGGAGTCACCTACTCCTCGGCTTTCCAGCGCCCCACACACAATCTTACCGACGACCTTTCCTGGATTCATGGTAGGCACACCTGGCAATTCGGTTTTCAATTTTCCTTCATGCGTAATCCGGAAACCAACTCCAACAGTTCCTACGACGGCGGCTATGCCAACCAGGACTGGTTTTTGAATTCCGGTCTTTCCACTACCACCGCTTCTCCTCTGAATCCTGGTAACTACTCTCAATATCCCGCTGTCGACTCCAGTTTCCAGGGCAACTACGACTCCTCGGTCACTTCGCTGCTCGGCATGATCACCCTCGGCAGCGCGGTCTACAACTATCAGCGCAACGGACAGTCGCTCCCCTCGGGTACTCCCGTCTCTCGCCACTTCGCGGAAGATTCCTATGAAATGTATGCCCAGGATATCTGGAAGGTGAAGTCTAGCCTTACCCTTACACTCGGCCTGCGTTATTCGCTTTTTTCGCCTCCTTGGGAAACCAACGGCCTCCAGGTCACTCCCACGACGAGTTTGGGCGATTGGTTCAATCAGCGCGGCATCGGCATGGCCCAGGGACTTCCCACCAACCGCTTGGCTCCCATTACCTACGATTGGTCGGGCCCCGCCAACGGCAAGCCCGGCTTTTACAACTGGGATTATCACAACTTCGGACCGCGCGTAGCTTTCGCCTGGTCTCCGGAGTCCACCTCAGGACTCCTCGGTGCGCTCTTCGGAGGGCCGGGGAAAACCAGTATTCGTGGAGGCTTCGGCATGGTCTACGACCGCGTCGGCGAAAGCCTCGTGGACACCTTCGATCAGAATGGCGCCTTCGGTCTCTCTAGCATTTTGAACAATCCGTCCAACGTTGAAACCTCTCTGACCGCTCCGCGCCTCACGGATATGAATATCGTTCCCGCTACGGACTACGTGGGGGTGCCGATACTCGAACCCGACAATGGTTCGACCTTTCCTAAGACCTATCCGCTCGGCAACGGCGCCATCACCTGGGGCATCGACGACAAGCTCAAGACTCCCTACTCCTACACCATTGACTTTGCTGTCAGCCGCGAGCTTCCTTCCGGCTTCTCTTTGGATGTCGCCTATGTCGGCCGCCTCTCTCATCGGCTCCTGGCCCAGAGCGACTTGGCCCTCCCCCTCGACATCTACGACAAGAAAGCCGGCATCGACTACTTCAACGCCGAAATCGCTCTCGCCAAAGCCTTCCGCCCCGCTCTGAAAGCCGGACAAAACGACGCCACTCTCCACTTCAATCCCAATTCGCTGCCCGCCAACGTCCAGCAATTTTGGATGGATCAGATCCAGCCCATCACCAACGGTGTTCCCTATCTCATGAACGGATGCACGGGCCTTGACAAGGGCGGCAACCCGGTTAACATCCCAACCACCAACCCCATCCTCTTTGCCTTCGACACCTTTTGCAGTACCCACTTCAACGACTCTCTGGGCCTCTACAAGCTCGACTTCAACGGCCTGCCGGGGTTTGACGCCACCAAACCCGGCGACGCCTCCAGCCAGATGTATTATTTCGCTCAAGGTCAATACACCTACTACTCCTCCCAGTTCAGTTCTCTCTATGCTTGGCGTTCCATCGCTCCATCCAACTATCACGCCATGCAAGTCAGCCTGCATCACCGCATGACTCGCGGCCTGCAATTCGATTTCAACTACACCTTCTCCAGGTCCATCGACATCTCCTCCAACGCCGAGCGCATTGGTGCTGCCAGCAACTCCAGCCTTCAGGAGCCCAACAGCAACATCATCAACTCTTGGAGCCCGCAAACCCAGCGCGGCCTCTCTTCTTTCGACCTCACACATCAGTTCAACGCCAACTGGATCTACGAATTGCCCTTCGGCCGCGGCAAATGGATTGGCAAGGATTCCAACCGCGCCGTGGACGCGTTCATCGGCGGCTGGCAACTCTCCGGCCTCTTTCGCTTGACCAGCGGTTTCCCCATCAGCGTGGACAACGGCACCAGCAACTACCCCACAAACTTCGAACTCGAAGGCAACGCCAACCAGGTTGCCCCTGTTCGTACCGGCGTTTTCTACAACACCGGAGTTCCCAACCTCTTCTCCAACGGCCCTGCTGCCCTCAGTTCGTTTGACTACGCCTACGCTGGTCAGGCCGGTCAGCGCGACATCATCCGCGGCGACGGCTTCTTCACCATCGACATGGGCCTCGCCAAGCGCTGGACCATGCCTTGGAGCGAAAAACAGACCCTCCAGTTCCGCTGGGAGGTCTTCAACATCACCAATAGTGTTCGCTACGACGTTCAGGCCGGACTCATCAACGGCAGCCTCGGCCTGGGCAGCGGTGGCAGCTTCGGAAACTACGGCGGCCTTCTCACCAACCCGCGCATCATGCAGTTCGCTCTGCGTTACGAATTCTAGCCGCGCGACCGCAGCCCTCAATGGATCTTGAGGGTGTACCGTGAGCCTCGGAGGTGCCCCACCCTTTGTGCGTTTCTCGCATAAAGGGTGGGTTCTTTTCGAAGAGACGGAACCTGCCCTTTATTTGCCAATCTTTTGCTGTTTGCGCCTGTTTGCACGCTGCATAGCAGCTCATTTTCGTGTTGGGAGGAATCTTCGCTCTGCCCATTTTTCCAATTTCCATTTTCGGGTTTTCCGTCCTTGCCATTCACCCATCCTCGCCAAATGCCGTATCATTAATCTGTCCCTTGAGGAGACTCCCCCGTGATTCCACGCTACACACGTAAGGAAATGGGCCACGTCTGGAGCGACGCCAACAAATACCAGAAATGGCTCGACGTCGAGCTCGCCGCCGCCGAAACCCTCGCCGAAGCCGGCCTCGTCCCGCAAGACGCCGCCGCCACCCTCCGCGCCAAAGCCGAGGTGGACGCCAACCGCGTCAATGAACTCGAAGCCCGCGTGAAGCACGACGTCATCGCCTTCACCATGGCCGTCGGCGAGTCCATCGGCGATCCCGCCGTCGCCCGCTGGCTCCACTACGGCATGACCTCCAACGATGTCGTGGACACCGCGCAAGCCCTGCTTGTCCGCGACGCCTCCCACCTCATCGAACGCGATCTCGTCCTCTTCGGCGAAGTCCTCGACCTCCGCGCCCACGAATTCCAGCACACCCCGCAAATCGGCCGCACCCATGGCATCCACGCCGAGCCCATCACTTTCGGCCTGAAAATCGCCAACTGGTTCGCCGAGAATCAGCGCAACATTGCCCGCTTCCGCGAAGCCTCCCGCGTGATGCAATTCGGCAAAATCTCCGGCGCCGTCGGCAACGCCTCCCATCTCGGCCCTGAAATCGAAGAAAAAATCTGCGCGAAGCTCGGTCTGCACGTCACCCCCGTCGCCTCCCAGGTCATCCAGCGCGACCGCCACGCGCAATATCTCAGTGTCCTCGCGCTCATCGCCGCCACCTGCGAAAAAATCGCGCTCGAAATCCGCCATCTCCAGCGCACCGAAGTTCGCGAAGCCGAGGAGCATTTTGGCTCCGAGCAGCGCGGCAGTTCCGCCATGCCCCATAAGCGCAATCCCGTCACCTCCGAACAGATTTGCGGCCTTGCCCGTATCGTCCGCGGCAACATGGTCGCCGCTTACGAAAACGTCGCCCTGTGGCACGAGCGCGACATCTCTCACAGCAGCGTCGAGCGCGTCATCCTTCCCGATTCCACCATCCTGGTGGACTACATCCTCGCCAAAACCGCACAGCTCGTCGGCGAACTCCGCGTCTTCCCCGCTCGCATGCTCCGCAATCTGGAATCCACCCACGGCCTGGTCTTCTCCGGCCAGCTCCTCCAGGACCTCGTCGAAAAGGGCATGCCCCGCGACGACGCCTACAAAGCCGTCCAGGAAAACGCCATGGCCGCCTGGGAAACCGAAACCAGCTTCCGTGATCGCGTAGCCGGCGACGCCCGCATCACCAAATTCCTGGCTCCCAAAGATCTTGAACACACCTTCGATCTCCAGCGCCAGCTCCGCCATGTCGACAAACTCTTCGACCGCGTCTTTGGTGCCCACCCCGCAGGCGAAAAAGGCGTCGCCAACCGCGCCTAACCTCTTTTCGCATCGCCGCCAGGAAGCGCTTCTTGCCGCATTTTGTGTAGGCGCGGGGCTTCAGCCCCGCCTGCGCAACGCAGGCTTTACCCCGCGTCTGTCTTCCCCTTGTCTGTTGCCTTTACCCGCTTGCTTTGTGGCGGGTCATGCCGCTCCGTTGTAGGGCGTCTTTACGCCGCCCTCTTCTCTGAGCGCCGCAGGCGCGTCACATCCATAGCCCAGCGCGTCAGCGCTGGGTAACCAATCCTGAAAATCGCAAGCCCTGTAAGGGCGACACAACGCTCCCACCTCTCCCCAAAAACAAAAAGGCCCCCGGTCATCCGGAGGCCTTTCCTCTTCAACCTCTTCCGAGCCGAAAAATCCTCGGCTCGTCTGCGGAGGCGGAAATCTATTCCACGCGCTGCACGTACCGCGCTTCCGACGTATCCACGCGAATCCGGTCTCCTTCATTCACAAACGGCGGCACGTTCACCACCAATCCCGTCTCCAGCGTCGCCGGCTTCATCACCGCGCTTGCCGTCGCCTTCTGCAGCGTCGGCTCCGTCTGCACCACCTTCATGTCCATCGTATCCGGCAGGTCCACGCCAATCGGTTTTTCCTCGAAAAATTCGATTTTTACGATGGTGTTGGGAATCAGATAGTTCACCGTTTCCCCAAGCTCCTCCCGCGTCATCTGCATCTGTTCGTAGCTCTTCGTGTTCATGAAATGGAATTCGTCGCCTTCGCTGTAAAGGTATTCGAATTCGATCTCGTCCAGAATCGCCCGGTCCACAAACTCTTCCGCGCGAAACCGGTAATCGATGATCGCTCCCGTCCGCAGGTTCTTCATCCGCGTCTGCATCGACCCGCGCTTGTTCCCCGGCGTCCGGTGCTCCGTGCTGAACACCGTGAAAAGCTGCCCCTCATGCTGGATCACCATCCCCGGCCGTAGTTGTGTCGCTTTAACGCTGCTCATAAGTTCCCTTTGCCGCCCAACGCGGCCTCCCATTTCCTCAATGTGCACAGATTCCTGGACGGTGTAGGGGCGGCTTTACGCCGCCTTCTTCCACCTTGAAAACTACCTCTCGCTATTGGCAAATTCCAGACCGCAACCCGAAGGAGCGACGCGTGGAATAACCGAGGCACGCCGGGAAAACAACCCTCCCAACGCGAAAATCCAGTATAAACGCCCTTCCGCGCACCGGTCAATGCAGTCAGGGGGTAGTATCCTGCGGGAAAAATTGAGCTACACCCCTGCGCCGAGCAAACGCTCGCGTGTTCGAGCCAGACAATTTGACCTTCCTGAGATAGACTTTCGCTCTATATGTGGCATCACTTCATCAATCTCCTGAGTCATTCGTGGAACGCCATGATCAGGGCAACTGGAACCACCACTCTGGGGTTCTTGATCTGGACGCTCGCCGCAACTTTGTTTAGCTGGTTCGCCACGGTAGCTTACAAATGGTTTTCCTTAAGGCGAGACAAGACTGGCCCAGCGTTTCGGCTGGCCCTAGTTGATTCGGTCTGGCCGGGAATCTTCACGGCAGCGTTCTTTGCGGTGCTTGTTGCGATTTCGTTCGGAGTGTTCCTAGTCTGTACTATCTACGATCTTCATCAAACTCTAGCGGACGCGAACGAGCGCCTCATCGCCAGCAATACGAAGCTTAGTGCGGAACTGGAAATAAGAAGACACAGCATCTCCACCACTGATCCGGTGTTCCCTAATACGATCTACATGCTCCAAGCGTTTAATATCTATCGCCACGTTGTGGCAGGAGCGCCGTGCGAGATCAAAGTCACGGCACCGCCGGAAAGTACAGCGATGGCGAGCATGATTGCCCAGTTTTCTAACTCTGTATCTGGTTGTAATACGTTTGGGCCGATGGACTCCAGGATGAATCCGGAAGTTGCGAAGGAAACAAGAGAAGGAATGGACGGCGACTTACTTATTTTTCACGCGGTCAGAGGCGACAAAGCGGCTGATCAACTCTTCATCAACCTCGGAAATCAGATACAAATGAAGCGAAGTTACGAAGTTCCTTCCGGAAGTTCAAGACATTTCGTCTGGCTTCAATTTGGAACGAACACGAAATGGAACAGCGAAAGAAATATGATAAATGGCACGGTTCAACTCTCACCAGGCGAACGCGGGTCAAATCTCTCGGGAGAGCCACCGAAGTCTTCACTCTGGCATTTGTTTGCCGAGCATTTGGACCGAATCCTGGCTTTTGTCGCGATCGTAATTGCCGCCATTGCAATAATTGACGTTCGCCGACTCTTCAAAGAGTTGGAAACTCGAGATAAGGATACCGAGGGGCGAATACATAAGGCGGTCCTCAAGGAATTCCTGACACATGCAGCTTCATTCGCGGCATTCTTCCGAGCCGCTCAGTTCATTGCTTTTTTTCCTGAACAACCTGATAGAGAGACCGCGATCGCGATTCTCACAACCTTTCACACCCAGAAGCTGATTGCTTCCGATGCCAAACCAGAAGACCTGGCCAAATTGCGGCAAGAGACGAGGGAGCAAATTGAGAGAGAAGCGGAGGTGTGGGCGAAGTTGATGATCGATAGTGGGATCGGCGAATTGAAAGAGGGTTGGGAATTCAACAAGGAGTTTAAGAAGAAACCCTAAAAAAAAGACTCATATGTTACATCCCTCGTCCTGGTACCCACTTTTCCGGTAACCGCGTTTACCAAGACTTACCAGTAGCGTTGTGCGTGGCAAGTGTTCTGTGCTCTGGTGACAAATGTACCAGAGAAAGCTATAGATAATTTGTGTGTATATTTACGAATCGGTATCAAGGTGTCTTGCAATTGCGCAACACCAGCCAAGGCCAAACATTGACGCGGTCTGTTCGCTAGCTAGAGCTAGCCTGAAGCGGTATTGATCCAGATGTAAGGAGAGCATTCCATTGAGACTGGAGGCCAGTCCGGTTATATCGGGCCGCGCCCCCAAGCGCTAATGCAAGTGTGTTGCTTGTCTTATGCTCTCTGGGGAAAGCCTGCAGCGATCGAGCAAGAACTTAGACAAATCATGCAATGCTGTTAGTCGGCGCTGCTTGGTTCTATAGGTGTAAGCATTCATTCGCTCAATAAGGTGGTACTTGCCTTGCGAAACCCCCTCAAGAATCCATGCGTCGCCATCATCCATCACCACGCCGTCATCAGTCATCAACTGGAAAAAGTTGAGTTTCCGGAGGAGCTCCTTTAGCGTTTTTGAGTCTTCTGCGCTCAGCTCAAACTCTTTTGACTCGACCAGTTCTCCAGTTTCATATCCTCCTCGGCCATCGAGCCGTCGCGCCGAAACTCGATAGATTGCCCCTTGTTTATCGACCCTCACGGCCATTGGGTTACTGTAGTTGGGAAGAATCAACAGACGATAGACGACTGCATTCGGATCTTTGCTAAGGTTTGGTAATTTTGGCTCACTCATGTTTTCTAAAGCAGCGCTATACACGCGAGCCTCGAAAGCGTCTATTCCTGCGTCCTCGGCCCTCTGTTTGATAGGGAAGTATCCGTCGACACCCTGCACCGAGGCCACGGCGAGCCCAATAATTACTGTGAGAGAGAAAGTCTTCATGGACGCAGACAGTAATACGTCCAACCTCACCTGTCCAGCAAACTCTCCGCACTTACGTTAACTCGACAGTGGCTCCCCACTGTATCGCAGGCAAGATACCGACCGTAAGTCGGCTTGCTCGAAATGTTCCAAGAAATTCAACTCCTTCCATGAGAAGGCCGGTCCCAGTCAAGAGTGTTTTGCTCTTTCCGTAAGTTCTTCTCTCTTTTTCTCTGTTCAGCCAAGCCGCCTCTGTCGCCACCCTTCCATTCGCACTCTTAGTTG
>Ga0335069_10001344_pt1 | contig 39779 bp, 41 predicted proteins | sample Lox_Sample_11_FD_206714 | JGI IMG/M metagenome (GOLD analysis project Ga0335069, IMG submission 206714) | Soil microbial communities from Loxahatchee National Wildlife Refuge, Florida, United States - Lox_Sample_1.1 | ecosystem: Environmental > Terrestrial > Soil > Wetlands | place: USA...
TGGCGACGACGAAACGGTCGGGCGTCACTTCGCCGCTGACGACCGAGGAACCTAGCCCCCAGGCCGCTTCGATGGTGATAACCGAGCGGTCTCCGGTGAGCGGACTGCGCGTGAACATCACTCCCGCAGTGCGCGCATCGACCATGCGTTGCACCACCACCGCCATCGCCACGCCGTGCTCGGGCATTCGATGCTTGCGGCGATATGAGATCGAGGGAACGGAGTAGATGCTGGCCCAGCAGGATCGCACGCAATGCAGCGCCGCTTGTGCGCCCTTCACCCATAAGTACGTGTCTTGCAGTCCGGCGAAGCTGGCGCCTTCAGCGTCTTCCGTTGTCGCGGAAGAACGTACTGCCACCGGCGAGTCAAAGCTGTCGCTGCAAAGTGCAGTGTGCGCCGCCAGAATTTCTGACTGCAATTCGTCCGGCAGTGCGGCGTTCTCCAACCGGGCACGAATTTGTTCGGAAAGCGCGGAGATCCCATCGAGATCGTGCGAGTCCAAAGTCTCGACTCGCGCGCGGATTGCTTCTTCCCGTTCCAGCGCTTCGAGAAAACGCTCGAAGGCTCTGGTCCGCACAACAAACCCCGGCGGCACCGGAATACCAGTGCGCGTGAGCTCGCCAAGAGACCCGCCTTTGCCACCGACCGCAAGGCGATCGTTGAGCCCGATATTTGCGAACCAACCGATATTCTCCGATGAATGCATGGGCCCCGGTTCACGCATAAAGCTGCTTGTTAATCGGAATTCCGTGTTGCTGGCAGTAGCTCTCGTAGTGATGGATGTACCACCAGACATCCGCGGTCTCGACTAAACTTCCTCGCTCGTCGTAAAACTCGATCGGGCCCTGCATCCAGCCGAACAATTTCACGCCGTCTGCATGGTCGGTAACCAGCGTGTGAATCAATCCGGGGGTCTCAAGAATGAAGCCGCCGGGACCGGCCACCCAGTCGTATTCGAGATAACGCGCGCTGCCTTCGAGGCACACCATGACCACTGTGCAGCGATGCTTATGCGTGCCGATTACCCCCGCCGACTTGATCCAGAGAATATTGCTGAAGATGTTGTGGCGGGTATCGAAATGCAGATGTCGGATGGCGGCATTCGGGCCGAACGGAACCCACGGGCTCTCTTGCTCTGAAGGGCCGACAAAAGCTCCGGGCATCCCGTGGCGCTGGATTATGTCTGCGTACGTCTCCGGTATGTCGACGATTCGATACGCAGTGGAAGGCGGCGCGGACATTCTGGCCGATCTCGCCGGGGATTCGGTTTGTTTCAGTTCAGGCATAACTCGACTCAACAAGAACCTATTGCAAAATTGTTACGATGCCGCGACCTCCGTCGACGCGGACGCGCTGGCCATCTTTGATCTTCTGCGTGGCCGTGCCCGTGCCGACCACGGCGGGCAGGCCGAATTCCCGCGCCACGATGGCCGCGTGGCTCATCGATCCACCGATGTCAGAAACGGCAGCAGAAATTCTTTGGAAGATCGGCGCCCAAGTGGGATTCGTGACCTGACAAATCAGGATGTCTCCCTGGCGCAGGCGTCCGATCTCTTCAACTGATTTCACGACGCGAGCTATACCTTCAGCGACGCCGCTCGAAGCAGCAAATCCCTTGATCTCATTCGAATCGGGGCGATCTCCCGCTTGCAGCCATGCATCGAGACTCTCGCGCGTAATGCCCCACAGCATCACGATCGCCGGATCGTCGATGACATCTGGAACGGGACCGAGAGCGGGAGCTGTGTCATGCTTGGCCCACTCTTCAATTGCTGCCTTGCGTTCTTTCACGATAGAAGGCCAACAGGTCGGTCCGCGTGGAGCCGAGCCGTTCGACCATGCCGTCATCAGGTCGATGATCGCTGTCTCCAGTTCGTAATGCGTGAGGTGGAAGACGTCCTCGGTATTGGAGAAGAATCCATGGTCGCAGAGCAACGCACCGAATTCCCTGATCTTGTTGAAGAACAGGTTTGTGTACCAGTGTTCGCAATAAAACTTGTGTCCCTCGACGTAGGGAAAGACGCGGTGTGCAAGGGCAATCATCTGATCGTAGGCGCCGCGCTCTGCCTCGGTATTGAGAAGCTCACGATAGTTCTCGATCAGTTCCTGACGCTCGGCCATCAACCGGGCGACGGGCCTTTCGCTGGGCTGCCCCGCTTTTATATTCGCGATGTATCCCGGAAGCGCCGCGAAGGGCATCGATAGATCGTCATTCCATGAGCGGTGATAGTGATAAAACCCGTCGCCGACGTTGATGTTGAACCACGGATCGCGCGACACCGCCAGTTCTTCCAACCACGCTTTACCCGCCGCGCCGGCTTGTTCGAGCGACTTCATGATTTCATCCGGCGAGCAGCCGTCGCGGATTTTCTCGTCGACTCCCAATTCGATGGCGCGTTTAGCGAGGCGCCGCAGTTCGTCGTCTGGACGGAAGATTTCCGCCTGCATGCCCGCGACCATACGAGCCACGGTCTGATCGCTGATTTCCGGAAATGCTTTTTTGCAGAAATCGAAAAACGTCAGATACGCGCCATAGCCGAGCAGAAGAAACTCGAAATGGTATTGCCACATCCGGAAGTAGCCTTCGAGTGTCTTCTGATACGTGTCGAGCAGGTAATGGTTCGAGGCGATTCCGCGGCCGGCGCGCACGTGCTGCAGCGGTTCGAACTCGGGTATTTCGACTTTTGGCAGCCGCTCCGCTTCGCGGATCAGCGCCATCATCTTGTCTTTCCACTGCGCGAAAAGCCGCTCCCAATCTCCATAGTAGAAGAAAGCGCGCTGCTCGAATTCCGTGGTGCGTCGGGCAATCTCGGCGGGATCGGTCACCGCATTTCCGCCGATGTAGATGCGACCGTTAACGATGCGATAGTCGATGCCGAGCGTGGTGGGCAGGCAGTGCACGCGCGTGTTGGCCGCTCCCAGCGCGCAGTAGGCAGCTTCGGCCGTGATCGTGTCGAAGTGGTACATGGGCGCGGGAAAATGCATCGAGTTATAAAACCAGAAGCGCTCGTCGTCTTCCGGCGTGAACTGCATGTAATAGGGATAGGCGGCCTGCGCGCGCTCGGTTCCGGCGGCAACCTTCAGCGAACTCGGAAGAGGGAACTGCCTGGCTTTCACCAGAGTCTCCATGGAATCTCGGCCCCCACAGGCCGTTTCAATTTACACCCATCCGGCCTCAAGGAGGCCGTTATCTTTGCATGCTTTCAGCGAACGTTCTCAAAATTGATGCGCAAAACCCGATCGTCCGTTTCCCCAAAGAGGATGTCGAGAAGTTCAGGCCGGTTCCGCTGCAGCCCTCGACTGTTCACTGTTCCCTTCTCCGTCAACTCTCCAGCCGTGCCCGAAGGCGGCGCTTCGACCAGCAACGCTGCAACGATCGTGTTCGAACTGCCGGTTCCTGTGGCCGCAAGCCGATTCAAGCGATCAAGCAAAGCGGCGCGCAGGCGGTGGCTCGAAGCGATCTCGGAACGTCTCTCGTCAGGATTGAGGCCGGCAGCCTCGGCGCACGCGTCCCAGTCCGGAAAAATAAGCATGCGCACATCTTCGCGGTCCGCGCCGGCGATCACGACCTCAGTGGCGAGTGGGCGCAGCGCATCGAGCGCGGTCAACCGCAGCTTTCCGGCGCTGACGCGTGTGCCCGATGTGAGTTTGAAGTCTTCGCTGATCCTGCCATCAAAGCGCAACCCTGCGCGCGGCTGTTCGGGATCGATGAAACTGAGCAGATCGCCCGAGCGGAAGAAGCCATCCGCGTCGAAGCAGGATTCGGTAGCCTTTGGATCTCGCCAATAGCCTGGCGTTATGTTCGGACCTCGATACCAGGCTTCAAAACTGTCGCCATGCGGGACTAGTTTGAGATCCATGCCTGCCACCGGAATGCCGACTACTCCCGGTCCGGTCGCATAGAGGTTCCCGAACAGGGCGATCGGACTGGTCTCTGTCATGCCGAGCCCGCTGACGGTCAAGATTTTTTCACCCACTGCATCGATCGTCAGTCGCTCAAGCGCGAACCAGGTCGAGGGCTGCATCGAAGCGGCCGCATACCAGAGAAATTTGATACGACGGAAGAAATGCTCACGAAATGCGCGATCGGCTTCAAGGTGCGGAATCAGCAATTCAAAACCTTTCGGCACATTGAAGTAGATGGTAGGCGAGATCCGGCGCAGCAGCTTCAGACTCTCGCCGAACAATGCGGGAGTGGGCTTGCCCGGATCGATGTAAAGCGTGCCGCCATTGTGCAACACGATGCTGAAGTTGCTGTTGCCGCCGGCGGTGTGATTCCACGGCGCCCAATCGACCATCACGGGCGGCTCTTCGGCGAGCACCGGCGCTACTTGCCGCTTCATCTGTGCGTTCGAACACAGCATTCCGTGAGTATTGATTACCGCCTTCGGAACGCCGGTGGAGCCGGAAGTAAACAAATATTTCAGGACCGTATCTCGGTCAACTTTCTCTGCCGCTGCCATCACCTTATCGCGCCGATCGCCGTTGCCGCCGAGTGCCGCGACGTCGATCATGCCCGATGTTGGATTGCAAAGAGCGACTACTGGAACGGAATCGCCAACCGTTTGTTCGATGGCCGTTCGATAAAGTTCGCCGTCATCGACAATCACCATGCCCGGCGTCAGCAGACGAAAACTGTGCGCGAGTTTTACGTAATCGGTGTTTTGCAGCGCGTACGCAGGCGCAATTGGTGTAAAAGGAATGCCGACGTACACCGCCGCAAGAATGATCAGGGCGTAGTCGATGCTGTTTGCGGCAAGTATCGCAATCGGCCGATCCGAACTTAAGCCGTAACCGAGCAATCCTTCGGCAAGCGCCAACGCAGCTTCACGAGCCTGGCGGTAGCAAATGGTCCGCTCGCCATTCTTTGTTTGCTCGACGATGAAAGCGCGGTCTGGAGCTTCATGCGCCCAGCGGTCCAGCCAATCGCCGACGCGCCGATCGTAGCCGGCGAGCGGCTCAACCGACCGCATGAGGTAGTTTCCGTCAGTCTGGCGAAGCAACTCGACTTCCGGGGAAAAAAAATTGACTGGGCGCAAAGGCGCATTCATGGCGGAGACTAGTCGTTAAGTGTACTCAATGAGGAAGCCTAGCCGATGCGCTCTAGTACCGCAAGCATCATGCTAAACTCATTAGCGAAATCAACAAAAAACTCAAGATAAACTCAGAATGAAACAGCGCAGCCGCTCGTCCTGTAAAAGCAAGCCCGCAGGCGCCGGCTTATCCAACGACGTATACGATCAGCCGGGCCACCTGATTCGTCGCGCTCAACAGATTTCCGTCTCGATGTTCTATTCGACGGTAGGCAACGAAGTGACCCCCGTCCAGTATGCCGTTCTGCGAATTCTTCAGGATTACCCCGGAATCGATCAGGTCACGCTGGCCCGGTTGTGCGCGCTCGACACATCGACGGCGGCGAATCTGGCGGTTCGTCTTGAAGAACGCGGTTTGGTGAAGCGGGTGGTTCCAACCAGCAGCAAGCGCTTCCGCCTGCTGCGCGTTACTCCGCAAGGAGCCGCACTATTGAAGAAACTGTTGCCCTCGGGAAGGCTCCTGAGCCGCCGGCTACTTCAGGCTTTGGACAAGTCAGAACAGAAGACATTTCTTCGGCTCCTCAAGAAGTTCGTGCATTTGAACAACGAAGTGAGCCGGGCTCCGTTGGGCGAAGTGGTCGATCCGGTGGGAAACATCAATGGGACCCGATCTGCAAGCCGGCGCGTGCGCCGGCGCGGCTAAGTCTCAACCTCAAACTTCGCTTTCACTTCGTTGGGAATCGGCCGCGCGTGAAATTTCTCCGCGTCGCCATCTGGGTGTGCAACCCACACACGCGTCTCGAAACACTCGATAGCCATGACATCGCCGCGCATCAGCCGGTGGCGCACCACGAAGCTGCTGTTGCCCCACTTCGACACGGCCGACTCTACGACAACATCGTCGCCCCACCGCGACGGCACCATGAAGTTCGCCTTCATATCGACGACTGGAATGCCGGCGATGCCGTATGCCTTCAGCATGTCGCGTTTGAAAAGACCAGCGCGCTCAAAGAGCGCCACAGTGCAGCCGTCAAAGATCTCGAAATAACGAGGAAAATAGACGATTCCGGCGGGGTCGCAATGGCCCCATTCGATGCGTACGGCTTTTCGATTGGTGAGCATGGATGACGAAGCTGGAATTATAAGCCTCGAAGAAAATCTGAGTGATAGCGAGGAATTGGCACGGGTCAAAATACTTTTCGGCTACACTTACGCTCTCGTTTGCGCGGAACGAGCTTTAACGGGATAGGAGATTCAATGGCGAGATTCGTCCTGGTGCACGGCGCATTTTGTGGAGCATGGGTGTGGGGGCCGCTCACAGAACGATTGACGGCTGCGGGGCACTTCGTCGAGGCGTTCGACTTGCCGGGCCTCGGCGAAGACCGCACGCCGATAAGCGAAATCACGTTAGACTCTTGCGCATCGCGGCTGTGCCAGGCGCTGTCTTCCCGGCCCGATCGGGCGATTGTTGTTGGCCATAGTATGGGCGGAATTGTTATTACGCATGGAGCGGCGTGTTGCCCCGACAAGATTGCAGCTCTGGTGTATGTCGCTGCATTCTTGCCCAAAAACGGTCAAAGCCTTCTTGAGTTGACGAAGCTTCCGGAGGGAGCTGGCGATCAGGTTCAGGCAAACGTCGTGATTGAGGGAAATCCGCCGGTCGCCATCATGCCCGCGGCCGCTTCGGGCCAAGCGTTATACGAATGCTGCGCGGAAGATGTCGCCGCATGGGCAATCGAACGGCAGCGTCCGCAGCCCGTCGCGCCCTTTGTCACGCCCGTCTCAATTCCGGCTGGAGCGCTCGACGCCATCAGGCGCTATTACGTTGTCTGTACGCGCGATCGAGCCGTTCCGCTTGCCCTGCAGCGCAGGATGATCGCAGAGAATCCGTGCGCTGACGTCGCGGAACTAAACACCGATCACACTGCGCAGCTGTCGGTGCCCGATGAACTGGCAAACGTGCTGGGACGATTCGCGGCGCATGCGTCGGCCCAACACTCTGTGTAAGCGTGCGCACCCTGTGGCTATATTTCTAATTTGCGCCGGATCGAACTTTTTTGTCCCATTGTTCGAAACTTGAATTGCTCGCGGCCAGGCGTTCGATCAGTCCGGCGAGCCGCCAATAGTGTCCAAGCCTCTCGTGATAGTGACGAATGCGGCTGAGTACGTGGCCGAGCCCCAGCGTGTCCGCATAGAACATGGGCCCTCCGAGATGACGCGGGAACCCGTAGCCGCTCGTCCACACGACGTCGATATCGGCAGCCCGCGCCGCAATTCCCTCTTCGAGCACCATGGCGCCAACGTTGATCAGCGACAGCAAGCACCGCTCGACGATCTCGTCGTCCGCGATCTCGCGCCGGGCAATTCCTCTGTTGGAAGCGAGCCTCTCGATCAGAGTTTTCACATCGGGGTCGGGCAGCGCCTCGCGGCTGCCTGCTTCGTACCGATAGAAACCTCTGCCGGTCTTTTGGCCAAGCCTGCCGAGTTCTGTCAACCGGTCGGCAATGACGAAGTAGGGATCGGGGCGGCTTTCGCGCTTGTAGAGCTGAAGCCGTGCCTTGGTGCCGACATCGTTCCCGCCCAAATCGCTGACCCGCTGCGGCCCCATGGCGAAACCGAATCGCTCCAGCGCCGCATCGACCTGCATCGGCGACGCTCCTTCGAGCATCAGTTGCTCCGCTTCGCGAAAGTAGCCATCGAGCATCATGCGATTTCCGATAAAGCCGAATGCATCGCCCGAGACTACAGGAACTTTCTTCAAGAGTTTTGCGACCTGGAGTGCCGTTGCCAGCGCCTCCGCACTGGTGTCGCTGCCGCGCACAATTTCGAGAAGCTTCGTAACATTCGCCGGCGCGAAGAAATGCAAGCCCAGCACGCGGCCGGGGTTCTTTGTGGCGCGTCCAAGTTCCGTGAGCGAAAGTGTGGAAGTATTCGTTGCAAGCAAGCGGCCCGGCGGAAGCATCGAATCGAGGCTCGCCAGAATTTCTTTTTTCAGGTCCATGTCCTCGAACACCGCCTCGATCACGATGTCCGCATCGGCCACAGCGGCAAGTTCAAGATTGGGGGCAATTCGCGAAATGCGCTCGTCTGCCGTTTCCTGAACAATCCGGCCGCGCTTGACGCTAGAGGCGTAAGTCAAACGAATGTTCTCGCGGCTGCGCGCGAGGGCAGACTCGGTGTTGTCGATCAAGGTCACCTTCCGCCCGGCATCGGCGAACGCGATGGCAATGGCGCTGCCCATTGTTCCAGCTCCGACAATAGCCACCTGCTTGATCTCTGTTTGCGTGGCGTGTGCCGGCAAGCCAGCAACTTTCCCCGAGTCGCGCTCGGCGAAAAAAATATGGCGCATCGCCTGGCTTTCCCGCGACGCGAGCGACTGCTTGGCCAATGCGGCCTCGACAGCCAACCCCTCCGCAAATGGCAGTGTGGATGCCTTGATCGCCTCCACTACCAAACTCTGCGTCGATCGGCCTTTCAGCGATCGAGCATTTGTCTGCAAGGCTGCCGCAATGTCCAGTTCGCTCAGCCCCGGTGTGACGGTAAGCCTGCGCGTCGGACGCGGACCAAACGCTTCTTGCACCAGACGCTCGCAGAAAATCACTCCCGCTTCACGTAAGCCGCCATCTACGACATCATCAACGAGTCCCTTCGCTTTCGCCTCGGCAGCGGAAATCGGAACACCCGACAAAATCATCTCGAGCGCCGCGCGTGTGCCGATGAGCCGAGGAAGTCTCTGCGTTCCGCCGGCCCCGGGGATGATGCCGAGATTGATCTCGGGCAGCCCGACTCTCGCGCCTTTGTCTGCGATCCGATAGTGACAGGCCATTGCGAGTTCGAGCCCGCCGCCGAGCGCCAGTCCATGAATCGCGGCGACAACAGGCAAGCGCGACATCTCGACCGCCTCCTGAACTTTTTGCAGGGAAGGCTCAGCGAATCCGGCGTCAAATTCCTTCAGGTCGGCGCCTGCGCTGAACATGTTGCCGCCGGACAAGAGGAGAATGGCCTTGATGTGAGGCCGGCTCGCGGCGGTTGCGACGGCGTCGATGATCCCAGTTCTCGCGTCATGGCTGAGGGCGTTGACCGGAGGGTTGTCCAGCCGGATCACGCCAACAACTCCGATTTCTTCGAATCCAACGACGTTTGACGAAGTGTTCACGATCGCTCCGTTTTCGCGTAATCCACGGAGAGTATTCATCAGCCGCCGCCTTTGTCAATGCCGCGGCATTCCTTCGAAGGTGTTGCAAACTTTCCGATGTTCCGTATACTGAACGTCGCGTTCGTGCGCGTTTTCGGTGAGGAGGGTTGGTATGAAGGAAAAGAGTCTGGAAGATCTGCTGCAATCGGCAGGAAATGCCGTGGCCATGTTGCGAAATTCGCAGATCGGAGCCTACGTTTACCCCGTGGTTCCGACTGAATACTCGAATTGGCGCGACGAGCAACTTGCCTGGCGGCAGACCGCGGTCCTGTTCGACCAGACTCACCACATGGCGAACGTGTACGTCGAAGGTCCCGACGCTCTCAAGATGCTCTCCTACCTCGGCACTAACAGCTTCGCAAATTTTCCCGTCAATCGCGCCAAGCAGTTTTCTCCGTGCTCATACGACGGATATGTGATTGGCGATGGGATTCTGTTTCATCTCGAGCCGAACAAGCTGGTGTTCGTTGGCCGCGCGCCTGTTGCCAATTGGCTGGAATTCCACGGCGCGACCGGCGGGTACAACGTCAAAGTTCTCAAGGACGACCGCTCGCCCTCCAATCCCAAGGGAAATGCGGTGATTCGCACCTGCTACCGCTTTCAGATTCAGGGTCCGACAGCTCCGCAGATTCTCGAGCGACTCAACAGCGGACCGGTTCCCGAGATCAAATTCTTCAACATGGGCGAAATCAACATCGCCGGACGCAAAGTCCGTGCGCTGCGCCACGGCATGGCTGGCGCACCGGGGCTGGAGGTTTGGGGCCCCTACGAGGAACGCGAGGAGATTCGCGCGGCGATCGTTGCCGCTGGTAAGGAGCACGGCCTTCGTGAAGTCGGCGCTCGCGCTTACGCGAGCAACACGCTCGAGTCCGGATGGATTCCGTCACCGCTACCCGCTGTCTACACTGGCGAGAAAATGAAGCCGTATCGGCAGTGGCTGCCAGCAACGGCCTATGAAGCAGCGGGTTCGCTTGCCGGCAGCTTTGAGTCCAACGACATCGAGGACTACTACATGTCGCCCTACGCCCTCGGCTACGGGCCATTTGTTAAGTTCGATCACGACTTCATCGGCCGCGAGGCCCTCGAAAAAATGCAGGGCAATACGCACCGTAAGAAAGTGACGTTTGCGTGGAACTCCGAGGACGTCGTGAAAGTTTTCGCCTCGCTATTTGAGCCGGGCGAGATCTACAAATACATTGACCTGCCGCAATCGAATTATGCGTCGGCGTCGTATGACAAGGTCACGCTCCACGGCAAGACCGTCGGCTTCTCGATGTTCACCGGCTACAGCTACAACGAACGGTCAATGTTGTCGCTGGGCGTGGTCGATCACGACGTCGAAATCGGGACGGAGGTCGGTCTCGTTTGGGGCGAGAGTGGGGGCGGCTCGAAAAAACCAACTGCCGAGCGTCATCGCCAGATTGAAATTCGCGCCATCGTCAGCCCTGTGCCGTACTCAAAGGTCGTGCGCGAGAGCTATGCGAAGGGTTGGCGCACCGCTCAAGTGTGAGCGGGAGTGGAACGCGCCGCTAGTTGAGCCTCGATCCAATCGACGGTTTTGTTGAATCCGCCGAAGACGTAGAAGTGCAGGCCCGCGATGCCCGCGCCGGATGCGCCATTCCCCCTGCCGACCGAAGCCTGAAGATCGTGAATGATGGGCTCCGGTCCCTTTTCGGTGAGCAACTTTGCGAATGACGGATTTTCTGTCAGCACGTGCAGCGAGTTTCCAATCCCGCAGCGCACGGCATAACGTGCGAGCGTAACGATTCCCGCGGGACCGGCGAGCCCTACCCGCACAGGCACGTCCATTCCGCGAGAGCGTATGTCGCTTAGCCACGCGATGATCGGGTTCGCATCAAAACAGAATTGCGTGATGATCGAGAGCTGCAGCCCCGCGCTGCGTGCAAAGTCCACCTTCGCCGCAAGAGCTTCATTGAGCACAGGGCTAGAGATATGCGGGTTGCCTTCCGGAAAGCCGCCAATCGCCACCCGAAGAATGCCGGTTTTCTGAAACACACCGGCTCGCAAAACGTCCAGGCTGGACTTGTATGGGCCGGCGGCCACCGCGCGGTCGCCTCCGATGACAAGTATGCGATCTATGGCCGCTTCCCCAACAAGCCGCGCCGCAAACTGTTCAAGCTGGCTTGCGCTCTCAAGGTGGCGCGCACCTACGTGAGGCACGGGAATCAGGCCCGCGCGCCGTAGTCGGGCCGCTGGGACAATGGCGTCCATGGGATTGGCGCCGGGAATCCACGCCAGGAAGACTTCCGTGCCCGCCGCAAGACGATCCACCGCGGCCTCCACCACATTGGACTGGCCCGGATTGATCTCAATAGAGTAGCCGCGCAACATCCTGTCGATCGTCGGCGGAGCTAAAATATCGCTCATGCGATGTTTGAGATTCAGTACACTGAATGCAGGATGCATTCTTGTCGCTTCCGGGAATTCTTGTCAAGCATGGAAAAAGAACTCCCGCTGGATTGCGAAACGCTTTGCTTGACAGAGGCATGTAAAAGTGAGACGTATTGAGTGCACTTAACCTGCGAGGCAACGCGGCGAACGGGTTCAGGGGTGGACCTGTGGAAGCGACCTGCGAAAGACAAGATAGGTGCGGGCGTGTCGAGTAGTGAGACCAGCAATCAGCCTGCTGGAGGGGTGGATCATGCAAAACGAACCGGTCATGGATGTGGCTCATTTAGGGCATTTGGAGTTGCTGACTCCAAAACCTGAAGAAAGCCTTCGCTTCTTCGTCGATGTCATGGGCATGACCGAAAGCGGCCGTGAGGGCCATTCCGTCTACCTGCATGCCTATGACGACTACGAACGCCATTCGCTGAAGCTCACCGCGTCGAAGTTGCCGGGGCTTGGTCATGTGGCATATCGCGCGCGAAGTCCGCAAGCGCTTGACCGCCGCGTCGCCGCAGTCAAAGGCTCGGGCTTCGATATTGGATGGACCGATGGTGACCTGGCGCACGGGCCTGCGTTTCTCTGCCAGGATCCCGATGGCCACAAGATCGAACTGTATTTCGAAACGCAGTGGTACCAAGCTCCGCCGGAATTGCAGCCGGCGCTGAAAAACCAGGCGCAGCGCTTCCCGGCACGCGGCATCAACGTTCGGCGCTTGGATCACTGGAACGGATTGGCCGTTGACATCGCGGCGAATCGCAAATTTTTTCAGGACTATCTCGGCTTCCGACTAACCGAGCAGATCGTGCTCGACGACGGCTCCGAAGCTGCCATGTGGATGACTTGCACGAATAAGAGCTACGACTTCGCGTATACGCGCGATCATACGGGAACCAAAGGGCGCTTCCACCACATCACCTACGCCGTCAACAGCCGCGAAGAAGTGCTGTTGGCGGCCGACATCTGCCTCGAAAATGGCGTCTACATCGAAACCGGTCCGCACAAGCACGCCATTCAACAAACGTTTTTTCTGTATGTGTACGAACCGGGCGGCAATCGCGTGGAAATATGCAACGCAGGAGCGCGGTTGATTCTTGCGCCGGATTGGAAGCCGATTCGCTGGTGCGAGGCCGAACGAAAGAAGGGCCAAGCCTGGGGCTTGAAGACGATTGAATCGTTCCATACCTACGGCACGCCTCCGGTGGAAGTAGCCGTCGTCACCAAAACATAATCCCGAACATCGATGGATAAGGGGCCAATCGTGGCGGACAGAAAAACAGCGTTGGTCGTCAGCGCGCATTCCGCGGATTTTGTCTGGCGTGCCGGTGGCGCCATCGCGCTCTATGCCGAGCGCGGATGGGAAGTAATGGTGGTGTGTCTGTCGTTCGGTGAGCGCGGAGAATCGGCCAAGCTTTGGCGCGAACCGGGAATGGCGATGGAGAAGGTAAAAGCCAACCGAAGAGAGGAAGCCGAGCGCGCCGCTGAAATTCTCGGCGCGAAGACAATCTTTTTCGACGTGGGCGACTACCCGATGCGAATTGCGGACAGCGTTCTTTTTGAACTGGCTGCGCTCTACCGCAAAATTCGGCCGGAATTCGTACTCACGCACTCGCTGAACGATCCCTATAACTTCGACCATCCCCTCGCATCGCACATTGCGCAGGAAGCTCGCATTGTCGCTCAAGCTCACGGGCATGAGCCGGCGATCCCTGTGATTGGCGCTCCGCCGGTATTTTTGTTCGAGCCGCACCAACCGGAACAATGCGAGTGGAAGCCGCAAGTGCTGCTCGACATTACTCCCGTATGGGCAAAGAAGTATGCGGCATTCAAAGAGATGAAGGCGCAGGAGCATCTTTGGCAATATTACGAGCGCGTAGCGCTGCAACGCGGAGTGCAGGCCTCACGCAATTCGAACAAGACCATCAAATACGGAGAGGCCTATCAGCGCGTCTTTCCGCAGGTGACAGAGGAACTCGCATGAACAAACCGGTCGTGGTCCGGCAGGTGGAGCGTCCGCCGGCGGAAGCCGTTGTGGCGCTCGAAAAATATGGCGTGTCGACGGTTCATGAAGCGCAAGGACGATGCGGACTGCTCGCCTCTTACATGCGGCCGATTTATCCGGGTGCGGCCATCGCTGGTCCCGCCGTTACTGTGTCATTGCCTCCCGGCGACAATCTGATGATTCATGTCGCTGTCGAAGTCTGCCGAGCGGGCGACATTCTCGTGGTCGCACCGACCTCGCCTTGCACCGACGGGTATTTTGGCGAGTTGCTGGCGACTTCTCTGCGCGCGCACGGCGTAAAGGGGCTTGTCATCGATGCGGGATGCCGCGATGTTCGGTCGCTTACGGAAATGAAGTTTCCCGTCTGGAGCCGGGCCATCAGTTCGCAAGGGACGGTCAAGGCCACTCTTGGATCGGTGAACGTCAGCGTTGTGTGCGCCGACGCTCATATCGATGCGGGGGATGTGATCGTCGCGGATGACGATGGAGTTGTGGTCGTGAAGCGATCTTCGGCGCAGGAAGTCGTAGCCGCTTGCGAACAGAGAACGCGCAAGGAAGAGGCGACCCGCGCGAGGCTGGCGCGCGGAGAACTCGGGCTCGACATCTACGGCCTGCGGGCGAAAATTGCCGAACTCGGCCTCAAATACATCTAGACAGGTGAGCATGGCACGGCTTTCGCAAACTCGCATCCCTTGCACGCTGATGCGGGGCGGAACGTCCAAGGGACCATTTTTCCTTGAGAGCGATCTTCCCTGTGATGTTGCACTGCGAGATCGCCTCTTGCTCGCGGTGATGGGGTCTCCTGATGCTCGCCAAATCAACGGCATCGGCGGCGCGGATCCGTTGACCAGCAAAGTGGCTATCATCTCGTGTTCCACTAAGCCAGGAATTGATGTCGATTACCTCTTCGCGCAAATCTCCATTGATCGGCCGCTCGTTGACGTGACGCCCAATTGCGGAAACATGCTCGCTGCAGTGGGGCCTTTTGCCATCGAGCAAAGGCTTGTTGAGGCGCAGGAAATCGTCACTCCGGTGAAGATCCACATGGTGAACACGGGGAACATCGCGGTCGCGCACGTGCCCACATCAAACGGCGAAGTCGTCTACGAAGGCGATGCGACGATTGCCGGCGTTCCGGGCACTGCCGCCGCAATTCGTATCGACTTTATCGACACGGCCGGGTCCGTGTGCGGCTCCTTGCTGCCAACAGGTCACGCAATTGACAAGATCGATGGCATTGACGCGACTCTCATCGACAACGGAATGCCCGTCGCTGTGCTGCGCGCCAACGATTTCGGAAAGTCCGGACGCGAGACGCCAGCCGAACTCGATGCGGACAAGAACTTCAAACAGCGATTGGAAGAGGTTCGCATCCTTGCGGGTGAGCGGATGGGCTTAGGCGATGTGCGATCGAAGGTTGTGCCGAAAATGACGCTGGTCGCGCCAGCATCTGCCGGCGGGGACTTGGCCACGCGCACCTTCATCCCACACAAATGCCACGCGGCGATCGGGGTTCTGGGAGCGGTGACGGTTGGAACGGCATGCGTACTGCCTGGTTCGGTTGCTTTCGAAATCGTTCCTCCGCGCAACGGCGCTATCAAAAGACTCTCTGTCGAACATCCCAGCGGCGAGTTTTCGCTGGAGATTGAAATAGACGAGACCGCGAGTGGCGAACCAAAGGTCGTTCGCTCCAGCCTAATTCGCACGGCGCGCGCGTTATTTCGAGGCGAGGTGCTGGTGCCAGCGAGCGTTTGGGATGGAATCCGATCCAAACACGTCGTTCCGGATTCAGCCCCGTCGATGAAACTCCGTTGACTAATCTTCTTCGTAGCGGCCCTCGGGGAATTTGCTTGCTGTCGCACTCGCAGCGCTCTCACGATCGGAGAGTGACGGCTTCTTATCCATCACATTCGATCGCGAGCCGGCGCGAGAGAGGTTGATGCTCTCTCTTGTTCCATATGCATGCTCGAACATGAGAGCCGCGACCCGCGTTCCTTCTCCATTCTCGATCGCCCGAACGATGGCGTGATGTTGGCGATGAGTGTAGAGCAGCAATTCGTACATCCTCACGAGGTCGACGCGGTCAAACGCGATTGCGTGAGCAGCGGCAAACGGAATGCGGTCGTTGTATTGAATCGCTTCGGCAAATACCTTGCTTCCCGCGCCTTCGACGATCAAAGCGTGGAACTGGCGATTCATGTCCGCATAGCGCGCTTCGTCAGCTTCCACCAGATAGCCCTTCGAGAGGATCTCATCGCCTTCGCGAAGGCATTCGTGCAGCGAGTGAATCACGCGCCGCGAAGAGCCTCGTTCTGCGAGCACGCGCGCCGCAAGACCTTCGAGAACGCCGCGAACGTCGATTCCGTCCATGATCTCGCGCGGAGTGAAGGCGCGGACGACAAAACCGCGCTTATCGAGCTTCGTCAGCACTCCCTCGCGGGCGAGGATCGGCAGGGATTCGCGAACCGGCGTGCGCGAAACTCCCAGCTTGTTTGCCAGCTCGATTTCTCGTACACGCTGACCGGGCGCGAGTTCCCCCTGAAGGATCATCTCGCGAATTCTTACGATCACGCGTGAGTTCTTGCCGGCCATAAGTTTCGTGCAGCGAGATAAAAGCGGACATCCTCGACCGCAGTTTCGGGGATGTTACCAACTGATTCCCGCGCAGGCAATCTTATCTAGATTTCGGCTTCGATGCGGTCAAATGGTTACTGTGAAGTGCCTATGCGCTGAAACCTTCCCTTTGACATAAAATGAGCGACAAATATTGCGCCAGATCTCATGCGCAACGTGGGGTGAATCATGGCAACCGTCGCTTCTCCAATCGAACTTAACAGCCAGACTGCAACTTTTCTGAAGCACCCAAAAAAGATGCTCATTGGCGGCGCGTGGGTGGAAGCCGCGTCCGGCAAGACTTTTGACACTTTCAACCCGGCCACCGGAGAAGTGCTCGCCCGGGTTGCCGAAGGCGATCAGGCCGACATCGATCTCGCCGTAAAAGCCGCGCGTAAAGCATTCGAGGAAGGTCCGTGGCCCGATACGTCTCCCGCGGATCGATCCAAGCTGATCTGGAAGCTTGCCGACCTGATCGATGAGCATCGCGACGAACTCGCCGAACTCGAGACGCTCGATAACGGCAAGCCATTGCTATTTTCCAAGATCGTCGATGTCCCAACTTGCGCCGCCAACTTCCGGTACATGGCCGGATTTGCTACGAAGATCGAAGGCAAGACAATTCCCATCTCCATGCCAGGCGCGAAATACTTTGCATACACATTGCGCGAGCCGGTCGGCGTCGTCGGGCAGATCATCCCATGGAACTTCCCTCTAATCATGGCGTCGCTAAAACTCGGACCTGCGCTTGCCGCGGGCTGCACGGCGGTTTTGAAGCCCGCTGAGCAGACTCCGCTTACCGCGTTGCGACTTGGTGAACTGATCCAGGAAGCGGGTTTTCCACATGGCGTCGTCAACATCGTGCCTGGATACGGCGAAACCGCTGGAGCAGCGCTCGCTGCGCATCCAGACGTCGACAAAGTCGCCTTCACCGGTTCGACCGAAGTTGGCCGCCTGATCGTCAACGCGGCTACCGGAAATTTGAAGAAGGTTTCGCTCGAACTTGGGGGAAAGAGCCCGAACATCGTTTTTGCGGATGCCGATCTCGACTGCGCGATTCGCGGCAGCGCGAATGCGATTTTCTTCAATCAAGGTCAGATCTGTGCCGCCGGTTCGCGCCTTTACGTTCACAAGACTATTTTCGACAAAGTCATCGGCGGAGTCGCCGACGCCACGAAGAAGTTTCACATCGGCCCTGGCATCGATCCTTCCACTACGCTCGGACCTCTTGTTTCGCACGAGCAGCGCGAGCGCGTCTGCGGCTACCTCGATTCAGGAATGAAAGACGGCGCGAAGGCTGCTATCGGCGGCAAGAAAATTGACGGTCCCGGATATTTCGTCGAGCCGACTATTCTGGTCGATGTGCGGCCGGAGATGAAGGTCGTGCGCGAAGAAATCTTTGGGCCGGTCGTGACTGCCATTCCGTTCTCCGACGTGAACGAAATTGTGAAGTCAGCCAACAACACGCATTACGGACTCGCCTCGGCGGTTTGGACTCGCGATGTGAGCACAGCTCACCGAGTCGCGGCTAAGTTGCGTGCTGGCACGGTGTGGGTGAACTGCTACAACGTTTTCGACTCTGCTCTTCCCTTCGGCGGCTACAAGCAATCTGGCTGGGGACGCGAAGGGGGCGCCGAAGTGCTGGAGTTATACACGGAAACAAAGGCGGTGTGCGCCCAGATATAGGGCAGGTCGTTTCATGTTGAGCAAGCGTTGTGAACTGTGGAAGATCCGCCCACCGGTCTCGGTTCGGGCAGTGACTAAAAAGTTGTGCTGAGTGCCATATCCAGAACAGCTTTCGGCGACAGCCCGCTTTCGCGCAAATGGCGGATGCTGAGAGCATCGCTGCGCTTGGCGAGGCGCGTTCCCGCGGAATCGCGCACAAGCTCGCAATGAAAATATTCCGGCGTCGAGAAGCCTAGCGCCAGCTGCAGCAGGATTTGCCTTGCCGTCGACTTCAGCAGGTCTGCGCCGCGCACGACTTCGGTGATGCGCATGGCGGCATCGTCAACGACTACCGCCAACTGATATGCCGGAACATCGTCACGCCGCCAGATCAGAAAGTCGCCAAAGTCGCGTCCCGCAATGCAACGCTGTTCTCCCAGATTCAAGTCGCGAAAGATGATCTCATAGCCGTGTGGAACGCGAAACCTCCAATTGATTCCCGTTGGTGAAGAGAAGAACACCGCATCCTGGCGAGTGCGGCATTTGCCCGGATAGATTGGCCCGTCATCGTCATTGGGAGCGCTTGCCGCGTGGGCCAGATCCTTGCGCGAACAGGTGCAGGGATAAATAAAGCCGCGATCCCGCAACTGCCGCCAGGCTTCGCTGTAGTGAGCGCGGCGCTCGCTCTGCTTGTAGGGGCCAAAATCCCCTCCGCAGTCCGGGCCTTCGGACCACCGAATTCCCAGCCATTGGAGATCCTCGATCATCGCCAAGGCAAATTCCGGGCGCGAGCGTTGCGGGTCCAAATCTTCATCGCGCACGATCAAAGTCCCGCGCCGCTTCATGGCGCGCTGGAATGCGGTCCAAAAGGTCCGTGCATGTCCAATGTGCAAGAGGCCTGTTGGGGAAGGAGCCAGACGTCCACGATAGTGTAAGGACGACATTACAGGCGCATTCTAAATTGAACCAGCCTCCAAAATGCCGTCAGGCGGCGTTTCCTTCTGGGGTCGAAGACACCGGCGGAACAGTAGATCCGTCGGCGGAGCCCTCGGTGGAATTGCCAGCGCTCGCGGGTTGCGCAAAATTCGCAGGCTGCGCCGAGGTCGTTGCCTGCACGATGTTGTTCCGCACGGCGTATAGAACCAGTTCGCTCACCGAATGCAATCCGAGTTTCCCCATGATGTTGCTGCGATGAGTTTCGGCTGTCTTCACGCTCAAGCTGAGGATTGCAGCAACGTCCTTGGTGCTCTTGCCTTCGGCGAGCAACTTGATGACCTCGCTCTCGCGAGGCGTCAGCGTGTCTTTCTCAATCGATCGGCGGCTCCCGCGCAGATCGGAACCAAGACTGGCGTGACTCATCTTCGGGCTGAAGTAGACTGCATTTCGCTGGATCGACTCAATAGCGCCGATCAATTCGCGGCCAGCGTCGGACTTCAGGATGAGTCCCTTGGCACCCATCTGCATGGCAGTTTTAGCGGCCGCATCCGTGTCGTAGACGGTCAGAAAGAGAATTTTCGCCTTCGGGTTGTCATTCAGAATCTGACGGGCGGCATCGAGCCCATTCAGGTTCGGCATGCCGATGTCGAGCGCGACGAGATCAGGATTGCACTCCAGCACTTTTGCCAGCGTCTCCCTTCCATCCGTCGCCTCGCCGCAAACCTCCCAACCCGGGTGGGATTCGATGAGTGCACGAATCCCCTGACGGACAATTTCGTGGTCGTCGGCAATCAGAATTCGAAAACTTCCCATCGACGAGTTATCCCCTATAACAAAAAATCCCTAATTACCTTGTAGCGTCCTATTTTGGCCTCGTACATCGGGAGAATCCTGTAGCCACACCATTTACGCCCCCAAGGGAATTCTCTAATGTCCAGATTTTTTACCAGCGACGAAGGAGCCGGGACAATTTTTCTTCCTTCCCCTTCGACTACATTGTGAAAACCGGAGCTTCCAACCACTTCGAATTTCGAGCTTTCCCGCGAGGATCGACGTATTGAAATATCGCGTGCTTCACCTCTCACGGGGGGCCATAAGCGAAACTTTTGGTCGCTCAAGGCTCGTGGGATCTTGTGCGACGGGGGACACGCGCGATGCGCGATGATAAGCGGGACTGCGGGAGTTCTGCGACGCGGCGAGCAAAGAGCGGGATCCGGAAAAGCTAAAGGCGCTCCTCACAGAGTTAATTAAGGTGCTCGATGAGCGCACGCTGCTGCGGCAAAAATCCCCATGCCCATCAGAAACTGGATAACAACAAATACAAATACGGCTCAATCCCTAAAGTGACTACAGGATTATCGGTATTTCTTTTGTGCGGCGGACCACATATCGTCCAGAACGTATAGGTGCCTTCCGGCGGATGCTCCCATGCCTCTGCGAATACTTCTGGTAGATGATCATGAGGTCGTACGGCGAGGATTAACGGTCCTTCTACGCTCACGAGCGGAATGGGAGATTTGCGGCGAAGCGAGCAATGGGCGCGAAGCCGTGCTAAAAACACAGAAGCTCAATCCCGACCTAGTGATCCTCGACATTGGCATGCCGAACTTGAACGGACTCGAAGCGACCCGGCAGATCGTAAAGGCGCGGCCCGAAACGCGGGTGCTCATCCTCACGCTTCACGATTCCGATGCGCTCGTCCAGGAAGTGCTGAATGCCGGCGCGCGTGGATTCCTGCTCAAGTCGGACGCGGCGCGGGATCTGGTAACGGCGGTTGAGGCGCTGAACAACAACAAAACTTATTTCACGCCGAAGGTCGCGTCTATGGTGCTCGAGGGCTATTTGCGAAAGAAGAATGGGGGAGCTGAAGACCCTGCCCCTCAGGCAAAGCTAACACCACGGGAGCGGGAAATCGTACAGTTACTCGCGGAAGGAAAGAGTTCAAGAGAAGTAGCGGACGCACTCGGACTTAGTGTGAAGACTGCGGAAACACATCGGGCAAATATCATGCGTAAGCTCAACTTGCACTCGGTTAGCGATCTAGTGATGTACGCGGTGCGGAATAATATCGTGCACGTTGTAAGGCCATCGTTCTAAGTTACCCTTGGTTTTTACGTTATGATCAAGATGCACGACTTACTCATAAGGTGTATCGAACCTTGTTCCTGACCTCACGCCGGCCGATGGTCTGCTCCGAGTCGGAGGATATGGGCGGGATAAATCTGCCCGGCGCGAGAGAACATGAGGGCTGGGCATTACCATCCGGCACATTCGATTGCGGAACGCTGAAAACAGGTTCGCTGGGCTCGCCGAAAGTGAGCACCGTGACGTCCGATGTCCGAAAATACTCCACAGATTGCGAAGTCATGAAGCCGATCAGGGTGGCTGAGCCGCCGATATATTTGCCGTTCAGGTGGCGGCCATTTCGCAATTGAATCGAATCGGCCATGGCCTCGAATTGAAAGGCGAAGAGCAAGCCAGCGAGAGTGAACGCGATCTTTGCGGTTTTCATAGTGGCTCCGCGTCGCTGACGCGAGATGCGAAGGCCGCGAACAGATTAGTACCTATCGATTCCCGGGTTGTCAGTGTACGCCCACACCGTGGACGAGACGGCAGATTTTGCCGTGTCGCCCACGGGGACATAATCGTTAAGCCACACGCTTGCGCCCGCCCGATTTTGCTCGGGTTGAACGTTTGGGCTTTGCTCGGGTTTCTTCTGCTTCTGCTCCCTCCTTCCCGGTTTCTTCTTCCTCGCCTGTACCCATCGCTCCCGTGTTCAATTGCTCCGAGAGCTCGGAAAGTGTCTGGTCCGCCTCTTTCTCTTCATCAAGCGTTTCCTGGAGCAACTCGGCGGCGTCATCGTAGCCCAATAGGGTGGCATAGGTTCGTGCGGTGCCGTAACCTGCCATCTCGTAGTGTTCAACTCGTTGCGCGGACGCGATGATGGCCGCGTCCCGAACGTTCTCGTGCTCGATGTCACCTACCAACTCGCTGCCTTCCCTGAGAACGCCTTCCATCCCCTTGCACTTCTCACCTTTAACGTCCTCGTCGAGTTCCTGGCAAATCTTTGCGACGCGATCTGCCTGCTTGCGAGTCACTTCCAGGTGTTCGGAGAGTGCCTTGCGCAGTTCGTCCGACTGCGCACCGTCGATCATCTTGGGCAAAGCCTTGATGATTTGTTGTTCGGCATCATAAAGATCCCGCAACTGTTCGACATAAAGTTCCTGTAACGAATTTGCCGCCATCTGAGCCTCCGTATGTTGGTTAATTATTGCTGTGTTCGAGTGCGTTCTCCAAACCGAAGACCGTCCCAAGTTTAGGCGAGAGGCAAGTGCCGAAGTGCCTTAGGCTCTCGGCACCTGCCTGGAGGGGTGGGTATCTGGGGAAACCACATTCGATACTGATGGGAGGATAGGACGCATCTCGGAGTTCAACAATCCCGCCAACCCTGTAGTTCACCTGAAGAGTGTCCTTAGTGAGTGAAGTGGCCATTCGTATGAACAAATGTGTATGAAAAAGTGCAACTAACCCACTTCTTTCCGGGTTGTGAACTTAGGCGTGAGAGGCAAGTCGATTTACAGCAATGAAGTGCTTGCGGGTACCAAGATCACTCTATGGACGATCCGGAGCGGGGGACCTATTGTCTGCATTGCGTGGGCGTAAGGAATCGAACCATTGGGGCGAAGTGAAAGGAGCATCAAGTGAAAACCGAAGTCAACTCCACCGACCGCCATCAAGCAGATATTGAACTCGTACGCAGGGCAAGAGAAGGCGATCCCGATGCTTTTGCCTCCCTGTTTAATGCGCACAAGACCAAAATTTATTCGCTTTGTTTACGTATGACCAGCAATACAGCGGAGGCCGAGGATCTGACGCAGGATGCATTCCTGCAGGCTTTCCGAAAGCTGGGCACCTTCCGCGGAGACTCGGCATTGTCCACCTGGCTCTATCGCGTAGCGGTGAACACGGTATTAATGCATCTGCGCAAGAAGGGTCTACGGGTGATGTCACTCGATCAACCGGTCGAGGAGCAGGATGGAATGGTGATGAGAGAGCAGGGGAAACTCGACGACCGTCTCTCGGGCTCTGTCGACCGAATTGCTTTGACGCGCGCAATGAAAGATCTACCCGCAGGCTACCGGACTATTTTTGTCTTACACGAAGTGAAGGGCTACGAGCACCACGAGATCGCCCGTCTGCTGAATTGTTCCGTGGGAAACTCGAAGTCGCAGCTTCACAAAGCGAAAACGCGAATGCGCGAGTTGCTTAAACTGGAGCGCGCGGACGCTGTGGGCCTGCGAGGGCGTGACGAGGAGACGCAGCCTGCCAGAATTCCGGCGCGAGGCATCGTTTGGGATGCCGTCCAAGAGGCGGCTTAGTAACCAGCATCGCTTTTCGGTGACGTGAGCGCAGTGAATTCAGCGGTTGAGAAGTTTTGGCAGGCGGAGCAGCACATGATTGAAACTGTAATCGACCGATTGCCAGCGTTCGCCCGGGCCATCGTCGTGTTCGTTTGATTCTACGGCCTGAGCATTTTTGTCGATCGGGTCATTCGTAAGAGTGTCCCTAGACACCCGCAGAACCTGGGCGTCATATTTTCCGGTTTGTGCGGAGGAGCGACGGTTCTGTTCGGTGTTCTCGTAGCATTTTCGATTGTCGGATCTGATCAAGGTTCTTGGTATTGGCGGCGTGGCGATCGGGTTCGCTTTTCAGAAACAGAAGCGAGCGGTCTGAATACCGGGTCGGGCAAGTGCTGTAATCGCGCCAAGCTCTTTGCGTAGACACAATGTGAGGCAGCGTTGACCGAAGTCTAACGAACGACACAACCCACTTCCTCCTGGAGGAACACGTTTATGAGGCGAGACGAGATCATGAAAGCGGATCTGGTGAGCGAGGTCGTACTGCTGAGCACCAGCGTCCTGATTGTAGTCTCACTCCTCATTGTAATGATGGTGGCTGTTGGCCGCGTTATTGCCTTGAACTAGCATCGCCTACCTGAACGTACGATAGGAAACCCGGATGAAAATATCCGCTGAATGGGGTATTGAGCGAACTGGGATGACAGGTAAAACTCCAGCTGAGACAAAGGTCGATCGTGTCTCGCGGGAAACAGAAAGGATGAGGAAATCGCTGAGAGTACATAAGTCAGGTGACTACGTTCCGGAATCTGGCATTTATTCGGTCCTGCACTCGACCCCGCACATGCTGATCGAGCACCAGATTAACTTCGAAGGCGGGCGGTTTCGTCCGTGCCCGACGTGTCCGTTCGGTGTCCTTTACAGATTGGAAAACCAATGTGCCGCGACTTCCCGTCTCGACTTCCGTGCTCCAGTACTTGGGACCTGTTAGTTCGCACGCCGCATCGTCTGAAAGAGAACTTGGCACACTCGAAAAGGGAACGATGTCTGCACCGGATGGCAGCAGACAACAGTCACGCGCGCCTTCCGGAGATCTTCCCGCCGGGGACGCTCACAGCCAGTATCAGACTTGGAGGCCTTTACATGCGACATTTACTTCTTCTTGCGGTGTTATCACTGAGCACCACATGGACCTTGGCTCAAACCAGCCAGACACAACCTTCTGCGAACGGCCAGACAACCCAGACCCAGCCCTCTACCAACGATCAGACTGGCACGGCACAAGGCGACATGTCCCCGACAAGTGCCGGCGCAAATAAATCGGTCGAGGGCTGCTTAAGCGGTTCTGACGGCAACTATATGTTGACGGATAAGAGCGGCACCAGTTATCGGTTGACGGGCGACACGTCGAAGCTCGCTGAGCACGTCGGCCATGAAGTCAAAATCACTGGAAGCATGCCAAACTCGGCGGCAGCTTCGGGAGGAATGGCTGGAGACTCGGCTGAGGGCAAGAACACGCTTCAAGTAAACTCGGTCAAACACATCTCGAAGACCTGTTCGAGCGGTGGTGGGATGTCACATTAAGTCGATTGCGGATTATTGGAAGAGCCCGGCTTAGCGTCGGGCTCTTGCTTTTGGGACCATATGGGCACCGCAAATAGCTGGGGGTGCGTATGCTGCCGGGAATGGGATTTTTTCAACTGCGACTTCTCCGCCGCACCCGACATCTAAGCGTCTCAGGGTCGATTTCCTTTCCGCGCCGGGCGGATGGCAGAGCGCGGATCAGGGCTTCCGAGGGGGACGATGGCAATCGCTGCCGCTGGAAATGCGTTATACGGCGAACTGTTGGGACGTATTGGCGATGCCCGCCGCCGGAGCGATGAACTTTTCGCTATCGTTCAGCCCGACGCGCTTTATGAGCGCCCAATTCCCGAGCGGCACCGAATCATCTTCTATATCGGCCACCTGGAAGCCTTCGACTGGAACCTTCTCCACGGCGCCCTCCCAGCTCTAAAGAGCTTTCATCCTGAATTTGACCGCTTGTTCGCCTTCGGGATCGACCCGGTAAACGGCGGATTGCCGAGCGATCAGCCCAGCGACTGGCCGCGCCTCGAATTCGTTCGAGAGTATGTGGGCAAGATCCGGGGCGCTCTTGACGAAATGCTGGAGGAATGTTCGTTCGACAGGCCGCGCGACGGCTTTCCCTTCCATACTCTCCTCCACGTCGCCATTGAGCACAGATTGATGCATGTGGAAACGTTGGCTTACATGCTGCATCAGCTGCCGTTCGATCGGAAGATTCCGCACAACGCTCCGCGCGACCCCTTCTCCTCACACGCAACTCCGGCGATGGTCGGCATTCCTTCCGGAGTAGCGACCCTCGGGCTTCCGCGCGGGAGTTCGTTTTTCGGATGGGACAACGAATTTGAGGCGCACAAGGTCCATGTAGAGGCATTCGAAATCGACCGCTACAAGGTGACCAATAGAGAATATCTCGAGTTCTTGAACGCGGGCGGGTATGGGTCGCGGGAGCTGTGGAGCGCAGAAGACTGGCAATGGAAAAGCGACAAACAAATCTCCCATCCGGTGTTCTGGGAAAAACTGGGAGAAATGTGGCTCTATCGGGGCATGTTTGAAGAGATTCCGCTGCCGCAAGATTGGCCTGTATATGTGAGTCACGCGGAGGCTGCTGCATTTGCGCGCTGGGCCGGGAAGTCTCTTCCGACGGAAGAAGAGTGGCAGAGGGCTGCCTACGGAACCACAGATGGGCGAGAAAGCCCTTACCCATGGGGTTCCGGTGCACCAGGACCGGAATTCGGGAATTTCAACTTGCAGCGTTGGAATCCGGCTCCGGTAAATGCCTTTCCCCGCAGCGCAACTGCATTCGGGGCGCAGGATATTTTGGGCAACGGATGGGAATGGACATCCACGCAATTCGCGCCATTTCCCGGCTTCAAACCCTTCCCGTTCTACAAGGGATACTCCGCTGACTTTTTCGATGGGAAGCACTTCGTCATGAAGGGCGCGTCGTCGCGCACCGCAGGATGCATGCTGCGGCCCTCGTTTCGCAACTGGTTTCAACCGCATTACCAGTACGTCTATGCGGGATTTCGCTGCGTGAAACGTTAGCAGGTCAATCTCAAAGGAAGAGAGTTCCGATCATGATCGTTCCCGCGGTAACGCCAAATGCCACCGTCGATTTTGCCGACGAGGTGCGGAGCGGGCTCAGCCGCCGCGGACAGAAGGAACTCCCGTCCAAGTATCTGTATGACGACGTTGGTTCCGCTCTGTTTGAGGTGATCTGCCATCTACCCGAGTATGGATTGACGCGGGCTGACGAGCGGCTGTTGCGCAGGCACGCGGATGAGATCGTCGATCTCATTCCCGGACCGGTGGCCGTGGCGGAACTTGGCAGCGGCAGCGGCAAGAAGACGCGATTTTTGCTGGAGGGGTTATGCCGCCGTCAGCGCACGTCTTATTACCCCGTAGAGATTTCGCGGTCCGCTCTTGACATGTGCGAAAGGGAGCTGCGCGACATCGATTCGATCAGCATCGTTGGATTCGAGCGCGAATACCTCGACGGGCTGATGGAAGCGGCGGATCGACGTCAAGCCGATCATCATTTGCTGGTGCTGTTTCTGGGCAGCACGATCGGAAATTTCGACCGCCCGGCAGGCATTCGATTCCTCGGTGAAATGCGCCGCATCCTCGAACCCGGAGATTTCCTGCTTTTGGGTACAGACCTCGAGAAGCCAGCTCCGCAGCTGATTCAGGCATACGACGACGAACTCGGCGTGACCGCCGCTTTCAACCTGAACCTGCTGGCGAGAATCAATCGCGAACTAGGCGCGAATTTCGATTTGAGTCAGTTCACCCACGTCGCCAGGATTAATCACAAGGCGAGAAGCGTGGAAATGCACTTGGAGTCCCGCAGGCTTCAGCGAGTAAGAGTTCCCGCCGCCGGCATCACGATCGAATTCCAGGAAGGCGAAACCATCTGGACGGAGAGTAGCCACAAGTACTCCGCTATGGAAGTGCTCAAGATCGCCCGCGATGCGGGCTTCCGCTGCCAAAAGCAATGGATCGATGCTGAATGGCCATTCGCGGAAAACCTGCTCGTGGCGGCATAGTCTGGGTAATTTGCCCAGGCCACAATCCATAGAAAGCTGTATTGTTCTCATCCCTTCTCGCCTGCAAACTGAAAAGACTTCGAGCGCTCGCAGGCGTGGACGACCATCATGAAAACAATCCTTTGCATTGACGATGATCGGTCCATCCTCGAGCTGCGCCGAAGCGTTCTCGAGAGTTCCGGCTACGGGGTTCTGACAGCTCCGACGGGAAAAGACGGGCTGAAGTTGGTGTCGCAGGGTGCGCAGGTGGATCTTGTTCTGCTCGACTATCTCATGCCGGGTATGAAGGGCGACGAAGTTGCCGAAACTCTGAAAGCAGCGTTTCCGTCATTGCCTGTGATCGCGATGTCAGGCGCACAATTGCCCGAACGAATGAAGAAAACGGTGGATGCGTGCATTTCCAAAGGGCAGAAGGTGGAAGTCCTTCTCTCGACAATCTCCCAGAAGCTGGCCGCGGCGTAACCCGCCAGGGGAAGCGAAATTTCACCGACAAACTAATCGGCAGGCATAGGCGCCGGACTCGGCAGCACGGCCTTGAAGCGTGGCACAGCGCGTTCATCGGTACGGACCTCCAGCCACTTCCGGACCTCCGGCAACGCTTGGCGCATTGCGGTCTCTCCAACTTGCAGCAGTTCGCCGGCCCGCTTGAAATCGTCATAGAGAAATCCGGAAACATCGGGCTCAATCACAAGGTCGGCAGCCCGCCGCCATCCATCGCCCATGCGATCCTGAGCGATCGCAAACGACTGCCCGATCACATCGAACAAATGCCGCGGCGCGCCCTGACTGCACCATTGCCCCTTGAGATGAATTCCGATCACGCGCTGCGCACCCATCCTGCGAACGGGCGCGGTCGGCACGGGATGCGATAACATCCCGTCGACAAACCAGCGGCCATCGACATTAACGGGCAGGAACATTCCCGGGTAGGCGCAACTCGCCCGCACGGGCCCGATCAGCGATCCACTCTGAAAAACCTCTCCCTCACCGGTGTTGAACTCTGTAGCAACGACTCCAAGTGGAATACGCAACTCTTCAAATGTTTTTGCCTTCAGCAACCGCGTAAGAAAAGAAACCATGCGATCGTTCGTGGCGAAACCCATGCGTGACACGGTCCATCGCGCGAAGCTCGCGAAGCGCACCTTGTAGGCGACCTCGACGAGTTCCTCAACCGAGAGTCCGCTGCAGTATGCCGCGCCGATCAAAGCGCCGACACTCGTTCCTGCGATGCAATGAACGGGTATGCCTTCTTCTTCGAGGACCTTCAGAACTCCCACGTGCGCGATACCGCGCGCGAAGCCTCCGCCGAGGGCAATGCCAATGCTAGGCGCGGGGCCGATGTCGGCCGCGGTCGGCTTGCGAGACAGTTCACGGCCAAATGCCTGTACGGAGCGGATAACCCGGCCCAGAGTTTTCACGGAACCCCACGTTCCGGTCTGCCAACACGGCAGACCCCACATCCATTCATAGGATGCCACAGTCAGTCTTTGGGTACAGTCCACGGTCGTGCCATGCGCGGTTACTGGGATAGTTACTCAGAGATCACGCTTCCATGACCGTAGAATCTCTAAGTAATTAACTTAGAACGGGTTGGGTGATGGCTGAGATGCGGTATCCAGAACCAGGTTTGTGGGCGACAGCCAGCGCGCACGCCGCTTCCACCAAACGTTCAAGGCCTGGAAGCCGGGAGCTCGCTTTATGAATCGCATTGAAATGTTGCGCCGGCTCCGCTCTCACCCTCACGCCTGGGACATGATTGTCGTCGGCGGCGGCGCAACGGGCGTGGGCATCGCAATCGATGCTGCATCTCGCGGCTACGACGTTCTGCTGCTCGAGCAGAGCGACTTCGGCAAAGGCAGTTCAAGCCGCAGCACAAAGCTGGCGCATGGTGGTGTTCGCTATTTGGGACAAGGGAGTTTCGGGCTCGTCCTCGAAGCTCTAAAGGAGCGTGGCCTTCTTTTCGAGAACGCGCCCCACATCGTGCGCGAGCTGGCGTTTGTAGTGCCGAATTATGATTGGTGGGAAGCGGCCTTCTACGGGCTCGGGCTCAAGGTCTATGAATTACTGGCGGGTAGACATGGCTTAAGCGCGACCCGCACTCTGTCTCGCGAGGAGACGCTGGAACATTTGCCGACACTCAAGACCGACGGCCTTCGTGGCGGAGCGGTTTACTACGACGGCCAATTCGACGATGCGCGGTTGCTCATTCACATGGTGGCGACTGCGGCTGAGCAAGGCGCGACGTTACTGAACTACCTGCAAGTGGCCAGCCTAATAAAGGATGCAGCCGGAATCGTTAAGGGCGTATGTGCGCAGGACGTGGAAACTCGCGAGGAATTTCTAGCGTCCGCCAGGATAGTGATCAATGCTACCGGCCCATTCAGCGACCGTCTCCGTCTCGCGGCGGAGAAATATGCGAAGCCAATGATCACGCCGAGCCAAGGCACCCACCTGGTTTTTGATGGCGCCTTTCTTTCCGGAGAGAGCGCGATCATGGTTCCGAAAACCAGCGATGGGCGAGTGCTTTTTGCGATTCCGTGGCACAGTCACGCGCTGGTTGGGACGACCGACACAGAGGTTCAGCACGCTTCCCTCGAGCCGCTAGCGATGGAAGAGGAGATCGATTTCATTCTTTCAACCGCCGGAGAGTATCTCGCCAAGCCGCCGACGCGCGCCGATGTTCTCAGCGTGTTCGCGGGCATTCGGCCCTTGGTGCGAAACAAACATGGTGCCATCACGGCTGCACTATCTCGCGATCATGTGATCCAGGTCGACCATTCCGGTCTGGTGAGCATCATGGGCGGAAAGTGGACCACCTATCGGCGTATGGCGCAGGACTGTGTCGATCAGGCGGCACAACTCGCGGGCCTTCCGCAACGGCCATGTCGCACAGGGGAACTGCGCATCCATGGATTTCACAGCGAGGCCGCACAGTTTGGGGCCCTCTCGGTTTATGGCTCCGATGCGACCGCGATTCAGGCTCTGGCGAACAGTCATCCCGGCTGCGAGCGCAAGTTACATCCAGCGCTTTCCTATATAAGAGCGGAGGTTGTCTGGGCTACACGCAATGAAATGGCTAGAACAGTGGAGGATGTTCTGGCGCGCAGAACTCGGGCCCTATTTCTCAACGCAAGAGCCGCGCTGGAAGTCGCAGCCGACGCAGCCGAGCTGATGGCGACTGAGCTCGGTTGGAACGCTACGACTAAGGCCCGACAGATTGCAGCATTCCAAACCGTGGCAAGCAATTATCTGGTTAGGCACTGATGGCCGCACCCCCTCGTCATATCCCCCCTTAAACGAACCAGCTACCCCGCACCTCTCTGGCGATTACAGTATCGACCCGATTAGCAGCCAAAAATGCGGGTGCTAAGCTCCCTAACTGAACGTGACTCTCGGGAGGAATCGATGCTTTGGACAATCTTTGTGGTGCTGCTGGTGCTGTGGCTGTTGGGCTTGGTTACCTCTTACACCCTGGGCGGTTTCATTCACATCCTGCTTGTCCTGGCAGTGATCACACTCATCTTCAATCTCATCTCCGGCCGCAGAAGCGCCATATAACCGCGCGCCTGTGCAATTCATGCGCGCCCGAATCAATAAGTCTGGAGGCTTTCCATGAACAAGTTTTTGAAGCTATTGCTGGGCACAACGCTGTACGTGCTCGATCAGTCCGATCGCTCGACGCGCAAGATGCGCAGCCGCGCGGCGGATAATTTCGACGATCTGCGCGACTATGCACAGGACAAATACGAGCGGGCCGGTGACCGTGTCTCGCGGGCATCGGACGCGCTCATGGGCGACGACAGCCGATTTATCGGAAACGCGATAAGCCTGGCGGCTGGCGTAGGAATTGGCATTGGGATTGGCTTGCTGATTGCCCCAGCCAGCGGCGAGGAAACCCGCGGCGCGATCGCGGACAAAGTCCAGGTATTTGGCGACAGGGTGAAGCAGAAGTTTGCCGCTGAAGCGGACGACTTCTCGGCTACCGGAACAAACGGATAACCGCCAAGCGACTACGAGTGCATGGACGTCTCAGTCGGGGTAACCTGAGACGTCTGCACTTGAATGATGTTGTTTTGGATCGCGTAGACCACGAGATCTCGAATGGAGTGGAAGCCGAGCTTCCGCATGATATTGCTGCGATGGGTCTCCGCCGTCTTCGTGCTTAGGTTCAGGACGCAGGCCACTTCCTTCGAACTCTTGCCTTCCGCCAACAACTGAATCACCTCGTGCTCGCGCGCCGTCAGCTTGGGTAAGCTCGGAGGCTCGTTCTTCCCGCCAATGTGACCCTTATCCAGGAATCCAGCCAGTACCATTTCATTGACCCGGGGCGTGAAGAACATGCGATTGCGCTGGAGGGCCTCGACCGCTGAGACCAAGTCGCGGGCAGCATCGGATTTGAGGACAAAGCCCCGCGCCCCCGCGTCCAGGGCTTCGCGAATCACCTGGTCCGCATCGGTGATCGTCAGCACGATGATCTTGTAGCCGGCATCATGCTGCATGAGTTGGCGGGTCGCGGCCAGCCCGTTCAGGTTTGGCATGCCGACGTCGAGAATCACCACATCGGGCTTTAGGGCCTTGGCTTTTTCGACCGCGTCACGGCCATCCACCGCCTCGCCGCAGATTTCCCACCCTTCATGGCCTTGCAGAAGCGTGCACAATCCACGGCGCACGACTTCGTGATCGTCCGCTACTAGAATCCGCAGTTTCATGACTACCTCCCGAGAGATTGAGCCTTGCGCCTGCTGCTGGCTCAGCGTAAAACGTCAAATCAGATCCGACGACTTCTGGTCCGAGCGAGCGGTGCGATCCTGGTCCCAACCAAACGGCTGGTGTTCACTGGTGGCCTGAACCGCCCTGATGAGGTCCCGCCCGATGTTCGATTTAACCACATACCCTCTGGCCCCGGCCGCCCCTGCCTCCCGCATCATCTGCGGCGAATCGTGCTGAGTTACAATCAGCACCTCGCTGGCCGGCGTATTCTTCCGAATCAGGCGGCACGCTTCCAGCCCGCTCATCTTCGGCATACTTATATCGAGAACAACTACATCTGGAATCAATTGACCCGACTTATCGACAGCCTCTGCTCCATCGCTTGCTTCGTCGATGACTTCCCAACCGGAATGAGAACCCAGAAGGCTTTTTAGCCCTCGTCTCACGACCGGATGATCGTCCACCACCAAAATCCGGACTTTCATCGGGTAGTCCAGTCCTCCGGCGGTGGACGGAACGAACACAATCGCGGCCTATGGCGCGCGACCGGAAAATTCTCAGTCCCTCGCCACAAGTCTCGGATGTCCGGAACCAAGTTCTCTTGGTCCAAAATAATCGCACACATAACTTGAGTCGCCCCGCCCTGAAGCTAGTAAACTACCAAACAGTCCCCACCCGCCGAATACAGCGAATTCTGTAGATCCCAAAATAATTAAATAAAAAAGATACCCGGAGGCGTTCGGCATTTTTGTCAGGCAGGAAAGTATGTTTCCTCCCGCAATAGGGCCGAGATAGCTTCCACCACTGAACTGATATGCGTCTTGGGGCAGGTGCCCCGAATGCCGACTTTTTGCGCCTCTGAAGCCAGTTGCTTTGACAAGTAAAGGGTGACCATCAGGATGGGTGTCTTCGGAGAGTCGCGAATGATCTGTTTGGCTGCCTCAAGTCCATTCAGGCGCGGCATCTGGAAGTCAAGTATGATCAGATCGTGGCGGCCGCTGTCAAAACGCTGGACGGCGTCCATACCGTCGCTCGCCTCATCGCAAACGCGCCAGTCTTGCTGCTGCTCAAGCAGCCCACGCAAATAACGACGAACCGCAGGATTATCGTCAGCCAGAAGAATACGCACCAAAAATCAGCCTCAGCCCTCACTAACTTAGCCGGGGCCGTTGCTTAGGGCAATACAGCAGAACCCTCAGAGTTTGTCGAAGCGCATCGAACCAACCGAGGAAAAGGTGGGTTGGTCGCTCTTTTCATGTGGGGAACGGTTCAACGCGTCTAGAAAAGCCACAGAATAAGGATGGGGTCGGAATCGCATCCCCCCCATCCTTGAATTGACTGAAATTAGATCTACGCAACGCGGTTACGGCGTTCGCGCTCGCCTGCAGACTCGTTGACTTCTTCTTTTTCAACATCGTCTGTCTGTTTCGCCGCGGACTTAGCGGCATCCTTTAGTTTCCCGACGGTGTTCTGGACTTTTCCTTCCGCTTGTTTGGCGGTGCCATGGACCTGCATCTTCTCGTTATCCGTCCATTCACCGGCCTGCCGCTCGACCCGGCCTGCGACATCCTTCATTTTTCCTTCAACACGATCTTTGTTCATCAATATCCTCCAATGGATCGTCTAAAAAGCATCAAATTTCCGCGAACTCTGTATCAGGCAACTCGTTCCCACTTGTCGCCTTGGCCCGGTTGGTCGATCCGCTCCGATCCAGCCTGCCGGTTTTTATCCTGACCGTGAGCGTTCCGCTGGTGCTCTTGAAGCTCGCCGTCGGTCTGGAATCGCAGGTTGCAAATCGAACAACTCTTCTCGCTTTCAGATGTACGATTTTGATCCATAGCTGACTCCTTTCGATGATTTCGCCCGCAACTACACTCTAGCCAGAGCGCTGAACGGCAACCATCCGGTTGAATCTCTAGAAAGGTGCGTGGCCTTCCCGATAGCTTTGTAGTGGAGACGACCTATGTATTAGGTTCCCGGACGAGGGCAATAATTGCCCTGTAACGAGTAAGGGTTTCTATGTAATACGAATCACTTAGGCAGTGGCAGCAGGCTTGCAATTGATGACGCAATCATTCGTGAGGTGGAAAATGACCGAGAGTGGAAGACCCGACTGGCGCGACCTTTGCGCCGCTGCGGCGAACGAGAAAGACACTGCAAAGCTTACATGCCTGGTTGACCAGATCATTGAGGCGTTCGATCGGGATGCTTCGTCCCGCGCCGAAACCTATTCAACGGCTCCCACACGGTAGCGCATTCCTGCTATGCCTCTTCGTCGTCCCTACATCGCCGGGTCAAACCGTCTGTGCATTGGTTCCCAAATGCTGTAGAACGCGATGCAACTCCTTTTCCGCGTCGTGGGTGTAGTGCCAGACGCGATGCCTGCCGTAGCGAGTCAAAGTCGCAACGTTTGTGCGGTACCAGCAGCACTGGGCCATGTTAGGCGAGAGGCCGCAGTAGAACCGGAACTTTCTCAGGTCCTTGGAAGAGCTGAGCATGGCCGTCACCATCCGATGATTTCCGTCAAGAATGGTGAAGGGGCCGTGCTCATCGAGGCCGATCAGCAAAACCGCTCCGGAAAGAGAACCGTCTTTCGCGTGCTCTCGCAGGTCATCGATCTTCGCCAGGAAAGTGGTGCTGGCGTGAGCTCTGTATCGGTCATCGGTGATGCGCTGCGCGACCTGCGTGAGATCGAAATCACCGAGTGCGAACCTCCGCCACTGGGCTCTCGGGAAAACGCGAATACGATCGAGGTCTTTAACTTCGAGCTCGGCCTCATACCACTCGGTGTCGCCCGGCAGCTGCTTCCACAGCGACCTGTGACGCACATTGAACAGCGCCCGCCGCACCTTGTTCTCTGACTCGTCCTCCAGATCGGGCGTACTAACCAGGCTATGGAGCGCCGTCCGATAACGCTCAAATTCCGGAGAGTGGAAATCTGTCTTCAGAAATTCGGCGACCACCTCGTCTTCGCTCACCGGCCGGCGAAGCTTAACCGAGCCGGGAATGACCGATCCAGCCTCGTCGATTCCCTTTCCAAACAGCGGTGCGAGATAAGGAACCGAGACGCAGAGCACAAGGATCGTCATCAAAACGACCTGTACCCAAATCACTTCGGCCAGGGAAGAATGAAAGACATAAATGCCGACGACGACAGCCGCACCAATCAGCAATTGGAACCAACCGGTGTTGGCGATTTTGCGCGACATCTCATACGCAATAAGTACGACGCTCAGACTGTACACCGCGGTCGACAGCGCATAGAGAATCAGAAGGTGCCGAAAATCGCCCGCAGGAAACGATTCAAATTGCGCGCCAAACAGGCGGCTCCAGATCCAGCTTGGAGCGAGTCTCAACGCAAGCAGGAACGCAAGGCACGTTCCGGAAACCATTAACAGGGTGAGACCCAAAACACCGTGGCCCTTTTCCTTGCGGGCCTGCGTTCCAGCAGATATCGGAAACATGCAGTTGACGATGGACCATGAGGAAAAAAACACAACGCGGCCCACCATTGAGACAGCGGCATAAAGCCCCGCGGCAGCGGGAGTCACAAAATGCTTTACCACGACGATGTCGCAGTTATTGATGACTACCTGCCCCGCGAAAAACACGGCTGCCTGGATGCCTTCACGATAATCGAAAGGGAGATTGCGTTCGGGCGTACCCACCTCGCTCAGCCGCGGCTGCGCCAAAAGATATGCCACCACAACGGCACCCGCATTCGCACCGACAACGCCGGAAACTCCCAGCCCAAGCTTCATTGCCACAAGAGAGCCCAGCAACCGCGTCATCGCCTCCAGCACCAGGTTGCCGCCCAGGGCCCGGAAATTGCACGTGCCGAGGAAGAACCCGCGCCGCGCCCCAAGCGGCACATAGAAGGTAGTCCCAATCGCTAGCAGCATGATGAGCAACGGAGTCGGAATGTTGAGATACTCGGTGATTGAGCCACGAAACAGCAGGACCACCGAACTCACCAGCGCGCCAGCCGCCCAGCCCAATCGATGAAATTCGATGTAAGCCAACGTCTGCAGTTCCGGGGTGTCCCGCTGCGCCACCATCTTTGCCGTCAGGATCTGAATCGACAGCGTCACGCATGATGTGAGCACCAGCAACGTGTATACGGCGGTTATGTGCCCGTAAGAGATTGGCCCGAGGGTTCTGGCGACCGAGATGTTGTAACCAAAATTAGCCAGCGTCAAAATGCCGACGGCGCCTAATAAAATCGCGCTGCCATTCAATAGGCGCTCGCGAGGCGTTTTAATGGTTGCGCTAATCGTTTGACTTATCCTCGAAGACACAATCAGGCTCCGGCTCCAGGTGGCGAACGTTGGGTCGATCAACGGGAGGAGGTGCGCCCATCGACACAGAGGAGTTACCTCTCTGATGCCTCAAAAAGACTTCTAGCTGCCCGCAAACTCCGCTAAAACCACGCCGTTCGGGCTGCAACCCAAACTTCAATCCCAGCCTTCTAATGAGTACTACAAAATGGGATCTTCCTCGATCATTACCGTCCTGGCATTAGTTCTGCTCGCCTTTGATGGCTGTACGCACTCTGGAATGCGCGGCACCTTCCGGGAGCGCGTTCCCAATGCCGGGGTTGCCCCTACAAAGGTTCTTGCGGTTTATGAACCTTGGTTCGGTCATCCCAAGCACATCAATGTCGGATACTCCTCGCAAGATCCCGTCATGCTTAGAAAGCAGGTCACAGAGGCAAAAAAGCTCGGCATTTCTGGTTTTGTGGTCGATTGGTACGGAGACCGCGAGCCCTTCATCGACAAAGCCTACGCGCTACTTCAAGAGGAAGCGGCGCGCCAGGACTTTTCTATAGCAATGATGTACGACGAAACGCGGGCCGGCACCGAAGCTGCCACCGACGACGCTCTCACCGCATTCGACTCATTCCACGACAAGTACCTGACGCCCGGAGTTGGCGGCAGTCAGGCATATCTGACGTATGGCGGACGTCCGGTCATCTTCATTTTTCCGAAGGCAAACCACACTGACTGGAATCGTGTCCGTACCGAAGTGAACAAGTGGAGTTCGCCGCCGTTGCTGATCTTTGAATACAGAAAGAGTCCTTACGACGCCGACTTTGACGGATTCTATGCTTGGGTAAACCCGGGCAATCAGGGTTGGGCGCCCGACGGAAGCCATTGGGGTGGGGATTATTTGCGCAATTTTTATAAGACGATGCAGGCGCAATACCCAGACAAAATTCCGGTCGGTGCGGCATGGGCGGGATTCGACGACAGAAAAGCATCATGGAGTCTCAACAGGTATATGTCGCAACGTTGCGGCAAGACTCTAGCCGACACGATGAAGATCTCGCGGGAATACTATCCAGCGGACGCCCCGCTTCCTTTCCTGTTGATCGCCACGTGGAACGACTACGAAGAAGGAACGGCGATCGAGCGCGGCTCGGCGAAATGCGACGGCGAAGATCGCAAGGCGGCTGGTGAGTAGAGCCCGACTTCCGCCCACCGTTTGTTATTCGAATAAGTCAGTGCGTCCTGCAAGCGCCTAGAGCTCGCTCAGGCTGCAGGGAACATTCGTCCCAGCTTCGCCGCCACGTTCCGATCAGTGATTCCAAAGGCCGTTTCTGACCGGATCGATTCCGCTAACGCCGGCTCTGCCTGATAAACCCGGTTGATGATGGAGAGCGGGCGAGCTCTGACTTCGTCATAGACGCGGCCCATATATTCGCCGAGGACTCCGATACAAAGCAGCGGCATACCGCTCATGAAGAAAACGGTCGCGAACAGGGCATAGAACATGCCGTTGGTTGCGGAAGCCAAAGCTGCAATCCCAAATGCTAAGGCGGCGCAGAAAGACAGTCCTGCCAGCACAAACGACATGCGCAACGGCTTGTAGCTGAAGCTGGTAATCGCATCCATCGCATACTTAATGCGGCTGATGAAGCTCAGCTTGCCTTCTCCGCCGACGCGATCCTGTCGGTCGTAGTACACGATTTCCGTTCGATATCCGACCCAGGCGCGCAAGCCAGGCAAATAACGATTGCCCTCGCGTAAGCCGTGGAGCGAATCAAGAACTTGTCGATCCATCAAACCGAAGATTCCGCAATTCAGGGGAATCGGATAATCGGAAATCGCGCCAAGTACTTTGTAGAAAAGCGGAAACAGCACCGCCAGCACTTTGCGGCTTTCCTGCCGGCTGCGGCGGACAGCTGTAACCACCTGTGCGCCGTTACGCCAAGCCTCCACCAGTTGCGGCACCACATCAGGTGGATCCTGTAGATCGCCGTCCATCAAGACAACTGCATCCCCGCGTGCGGTCTGCAAGCCGGCGTTAATCGCGCCCATATGACCCCAGTTGCGGGAGAGATCGACCACAACTACATGCGGATCGGTCAACTGTAATTGACGCAAAAGGTCGAGAGATGAATCCTTTGACCCATCATTCACGTAAACGACCTCCCATGGCTCGTCGAGCTCATTCATTGCGTTGCTCACCGCGCTGTGAAGGATCGATAGGATTTCCTCTTCGTTGTAAATGGGAATAACGACCGAGATCACGTTCTGGGCTCCTGGAAGAACTGTTAATGCGCAAAGCCTCTTACGGCGTACCGCCTTGAAAAATCCGCACCTTCCACTTGGTCTCTGTAGGACTGAGAACAGTCACATATCGCGTGCGGACCTGGCTTGTGCCAATCGACTGGCCCTTCTCTTTCACATCAACGTCGTACGCAACATTATCCAGCAGCTGAATCGACAAGCCGTCGGGCGAGTAAAACACTACTTTGATGTCATGCGATTCGGCTTGGTAGCTCGTCTGGATTCCAAGTTTCTGCTGTTCCTGAATCGTCCCAGTGAGTTTTTCTCGAGCCTTGCCGACAAACGCCGAATCGAGCAGGTCAGCGCGGTTTTGGCTGAGAGCCGCATTCATCGCCTTCCATCCAGCCAGGTAATCGCGAATGATCGAAGTACGCGTCTGGTCCTCTACTTTGCGAGGACCGACAGAGTCCATCGGAGCCACTTTTACCGTGGGCTCAGTCGGCGCCGAAAGAAGAAGTGCGCCCGCAACCATCATTCCAATTGCGGCGAGCGAGATGCCTCCCACCTTTGTCATCGGCCACCCCAATGAATCTCGTTGCCCAGCACGACTCCCGACGCGACCGTGATCGTAGCACCGTTGATGGCGGGCAATTGCGTCTCGGCCACACTGCGCTTCAGCGGAACATCCACGGTTGAAACGCGCCCTTGAAATCTTTCCGTAAAACTGACAATCGTTCCGTCAGGAACCGGGTTGCCATTGCAATCGCGCACAGGATCGGTTTGGAGCAGAACACGTTGGTCTTTCGACGGCTTCGCGGTCATGCGAATCGAGCAGGGCTCGCTGGGTACCTCTTGCACGATGCGCGTAGCCTCCACGCCGGCAAGAGACGCCTCGAAGTGTGCCGGACCCGCTTTGGATGCGGAATTCAACTGTACCCACGCGACTCCATCGCGGCTGGTTGCGTTGTGCGACTGCGTCCCGCCGGTAGCGTCGGCCAAACGAAATGAAATCTCTTCTGGCTTCAAAACGAGATTGCCGAACACGTCGAAGATATAAGTCACGCCGCTGATGCCGTTCGGACGATTTACTGTCAGTCGCGACGGCTTGGCGAAGAAGCTGAGCGCCGCAGGCTGATGCGAAGCGACAACGTCGAACTGCACCGACCCTGACATCGATCCGCTCAGAATCGCAAGATAGTGTCCGGCATTATGAAGATCG
>Ga0335069_10001345_pt1 | contig 39767 bp, 34 predicted proteins | sample Lox_Sample_11_FD_206714 | JGI IMG/M metagenome (GOLD analysis project Ga0335069, IMG submission 206714) | Soil microbial communities from Loxahatchee National Wildlife Refuge, Florida, United States - Lox_Sample_1.1 | ecosystem: Environmental > Terrestrial > Soil > Wetlands | place: USA...
CTTTCATGTCCTTCGAAACCTTCTTGCCGGCTGCCGAGGCAAACAAACTGAAAGCGTCAACTGCCTCGTGGTATCTGCCAGCCATCTGCAGTGCCCTTCCCAGGTAGAAATAACAATCGGCCGGTACTGTCCTAATCACTCCCGATCCGTTCAGGGCATCATTCAGCAGCATGGCAGCCTTAGATGGCTCTTTCTGCAGCTCAACCAGCGACGAACCGCAATAATACTTGTACAACGGATCGGCAGGGTACATCGCCAGAAGCTCGCTGAACTGGCTGTAGGCCGAAGCAAAGTCCTTACTCATATAGCTGTTCAGAGCCGACTGGCGGGTCACTTTCTGACCCGAAGCAGCAGTCGTTACCAGCAGGAATGACAGCACCATGGCTGCCGTGGTGCAAAGAGTCGAACCAATATTTCCTGGGCATCTTTTCATTCCTGCAAATACCTGATATTATGATATATAAATAAATTCACCTGAACCCCTGACCGGATTAATTGTTGTTAATAACAATTGGGTAAAATTTATTAGAATAACAGTTCAAACTTCGTAATTTTACGATTAATAACAAAATATCGGCTGCATGACACATCTGAAAGAAGGAATGCCTGCACCACTCTTCAAAGGTACGGGCGATGATGGTAATCTTATAGATCTTGCTCAGCTAAAAGGAAAGAAGGTTGTCCTCTATTTTTACCCAAGGGACAATACCCCGGGATGCACTAATGAAGCATGCAACCTGAGGGATAATCATGACGAGCTCGTCAGGCGCGGTTTTGTTGTTATCGGGGTAAGTCCGGATACTGAAAAATCTCACAAGGGCTTCAGGGAAAAATTCAGGCTTCCCTTTCCGCTTATTGCCGATCCCGGGAAACAGATCCTCGGACTTTATGGTGCCTACGGTGAAAAGAAAATGTATGGAAAGACAGTAACCGGCGTGATAAGAAGCACTTTTATAATTGACGAAAAGGGAATTATTGAGAAAATAATATCCAGGGTAGATACCGCAAATCATTCATCACAGATATTTAAACTTTATGACAATAAAAAATAAGAGCATGAGCAACGAAAAGAAAGAACTCAACAAGGAAAAACTTAAAGCCCTTGAGGTCACCCTGGGTAAAATCGAGAAAGACTTCGGAAGAGGAACAATTATGAAACTTGGCGACCATGCAGTCGACAATGTTCAGATTATCTCGACCGGATCAATTGGTCTCGATGCAGCGCTGGGAATCGGAGGCCTGCCCAGGGGAAGGGTTATTGAAATATATGGTCCTGAAGCATCAGGAAAGACCACTCTGGCAATTCACGCGATAGCCGAAGCCCAGAAAAACGGCGGTATAGCAGCAATAATTGACGCGGAGCATGCATTCGACAGGAACTATGCCGAGAAACTTGGTGTAGATGTTGAGAACCTGCTTATCTCCCAGCCCGATAATGGTGAACAGGCGCTGGAAATAGCTGACCATCTTATCAGGTCGGGCGCTCTTGATATAATTGTTATCGATTCAGTCGCGGCCCTTACACCAAAGGCCGAGATTGAGGGTGAGATGGGTGACTCAAAAATGGGACTGCAGGCCAGGCTCATGTCACAGGCTCTCAGGAAGCTGACCGCCAATATAAACAAGACAAATACAGCCTGTATTTTCATAAACCAGTTAAGGGAAAAGATCGGTGTAATGTTCGGTAACCCCGAGACAACAACCGGCGGAAATGCCCTGAAATTCTATGCTTCGGTACGCCTCGATATACGAAAGACAAATCAGCTGAAAGACGGGGAAGAAATAATCGGAAACCGTACCAGGGTTAAAATAGTTAAAAACAAGCTTGCTCCACCGTTCAGGAAGGCCGACTTCGACATTCTTTACGGGGAGGGTATCTCACAGCTGGGTGAAATTGTCGACCTTGGCACCGATTTTGAAATCATAAAGAAAAGCGGATCATGGTTCAGCTATGGAGATACCAAGATCGGCCAGGGAAGGGATGCCGTTAAGCAGATACTCAAGGATAATCCAGAACTATACGATGAGCTGAAAGTAAAGATTATGGAAGTCCTTAAAAAATCCAACTAATATTAATATTTTCAAACTATTCCTATGAAAACCAGGATCTTACTGCTTCTGTCGCTGCTGTTACCTGCCTTCATCTCATGCAAGCATGAGAAACCTGTTACCCTCGCCCCGAAGGCTGCAGAGTTCAGTGTTGCACTCACAGATCAGGAAAAAGCCGGTGGTGTAATGACACCGGAAATGATGTGGAAATTCACCCGGCTGGGCGGATTTTCACTGTCACCCGATGGTTCGACAGTTGTTTATGCCGCTACCAGGTACGATCTCCCCACCGAAAACAGGATAACCAACCTTTTCAGGATACCTGCAGCAGGCGGTGACGCCGTTCAGCTAACAACGGACGGCGGGTCATCCCCGCAATGGATAGATGGTGGTAAAAAGCTGGCTTTCGAAAAAAAAGGCGGTATATGGATAATGAACCCCGACGGATCGGGCCAGACGGAAGTGACAGGTCTTTCCGAATTTGAGATATTCAGCTTCTCCCCTGCAGGAGATAAGATCTATTTCACAAGGAGGGTCAAGCTCGACCAGACTGCAAATGAAAAGTACAACCTTCCAAAGGCCAAGGTAAGAATCATCAACGACCTGATGTTCAGGCACTGGAATTACTGGAGCGATTATTCCTACTCCCACCTTTTTGTAGCATCTTTCAATGGACAGGCAGTATCGGATGAGAAGGACATTATGAAGGATCAGCGGTTTGAATCACCGCTGTCGCCATATTTTGATGAAGGCGAAATCTCGTGGAGCCCCGACGGGAAATATATAGCATATACCACGAAAAGGCTCTCGGGAAAGGAGGATGCCATAAGCACTAACTCCGATATCTATCTCTATGATGTCACAAATGACAAGGAAGTCAATATTTCGGAAGGCAACATGGGTTATGACAGGTATCCTGTATTCTCACCCGACGGCTCAATGATCGCATATCAGAGCATGGAGAGAAACGGCTATGAAGCCGATCTTGATCGTATCTTTATTTATAATATTAAGGAAGGGAAAAGGGAATGGCTGACAAAAGGCTGGCTCTTTGATGTTGAAGGAATTACCTGGGCAGACAATGGCACACTTTATTTCTCATGCGATCATTTCGGAACAAAACAGATATTCAAAACGGATGTCAGGAGCGGTGCTGTGGTAAAGGTCACCGAGGGTGTCCATAACCTTGGCCCAGTGAACCTGGCCTCAGGCGTTATGGTAGCACAGGTGACATCAATGTCGATGGCAGCTGAATTGGCTTCTGTTGATCTCAAAACCGGTGCCGTAAAGAAGATCTCGGATATAAACAAGTACATCTACGACTTTATAAAGATGGGTAAGGTGGAGGAAAAGCATACCAGGACAAAAGACAACCAGGATCTGCAGATGTGGGTTGTTTATCCTCCCGACTTCGATGCATCGAAGAAATACCCTGCCCTGTTATTCTGCGAGGGGGGACCGCAGAGCGCTCTGGACCAGTTCTGGTCGTACAGGTGGAATTTCCAGATGATGGCAGCTAAAGGATATATTGTTTATGCTCCCAACAGGAGGGGTGTCGTCGGGTTCGGACAGCCGTGGAAGGAGGAGATATCAGGCGACTGGGGTGGTAAAAACATCCAGGATTATCTTGATGCCACCGATGCGATGGCAAAGGAACCTTACGTTGACAAACAGAGCATGGGAGCGGTCGGGGCCAGCTACGGCGGCACCTCCGTATTCTACCTGGCAGGGGTGCACAACAAGAGGTTCAGGGTATTTATCTCCCACTGCGGTGTATTCGATTTCGTTAGCGAATACGGTGCCACCGAAGAGCTTTGGTTCCCGGGATTTGACTGCGGGGGACCATACTGGACCAATAATCAGAGCATGAAATTCTCACCACATCTCAGGGTTGATAAGTGGGACACCCCGATACTTATAATTACAGGGGCCAATGATTTCAGAATACCGTACACTCAAAGTCTTGAAGCATTTACAGCTGCCAGGATGCGGGGCATACCATCAAAGCTGCTGTTCTTTGAGGATGAATGTCATTGGGTAACCAGGCCACAGAACGCGGTAATCTGGCAGCACGAATTTTTTGAATGGCTGGATAATTATCTTAAGAAGTAATAACCTTTTTCAGGAGGTTCAAAATCAGGTCCGACTTCTGATCCACCGGCAGGTTTCCGTCTATCCAGTGGATCTTGATGCCTTTGCGTTCCATTCCCCTGAACCAGGTCATCTGGCGTTTTGCAAACCGATGTATTTCTGTCTCCAGGGTGCGGACCATTTCATCGTAGCCTATCCGTCCGTCTAGGTAATAAGTAATATATTTATATTCAAGCCCGTAATAAATAAGGGACTCACTCCCGATACCCTCCTCTTTCAGCTTTCTTACCTCTTCAATCATTCCGTTTGCAAGCCTCTCCCCTAGCCGGCCGGAGATCCTTCGCCTCCTGCTGTCCCTGTCGTACAAAATTCCTGTCACCAGGGTTTTAAGTTCAGGGAACGATTTGGCTGACACCCCGGAAGACCTGTAATATCTCTCAATCTCGATTGCCCTTATAGCCCTTTTAGGGGTGTCAATATCAGTAACATTGTGAAGCGTTTTATATTCACCGAGTATCCTGGTCAGTTCCCCGAGGGTCCTGCCTTCAAGCTCCTGCCTGAGCGCGTGATCAGGTGGAACTTCAAGAAGCCGGTAGCCTGAGATGATACTGTCGATGTACATTCCCGAACCACCGCATACAACGGGGAACACATCTCTTCGCTTAAGGTCCGAATAAACCTTTAGAAAATCGCGCTGATATTCAAACACATTATATTTATAGCCGGGCTCGGCAATATCCAGCAGGTGAACAGGAACAGGCTTACCGTCCACGATATAATCTTTCAGGTCCTTACCGGTACCGATGTCCATCCTTCGGTAAACCTGCCGCGAATCAGCACTGATTATTTCACCATTGAGCCTTGAGGCCACCTGTGCAGCAATAGCCGTCTTTCCTGAAGCTGTTGCCCCGGTTATTACCAGCAGGTCGTATTGAATCTCATTATTCGTCACAGGTATAAAGGATATGCCTTCCTGAACAAGTTAATGATAAAAATAATTAATTTTGCCGGGCACCAAAAGACCTATTGCAATGGATTACAAGTTTTTCTTAAGGCAGATATGGATTTCAGTCATTTCCCCGTCGAAGGTACTTGCAGAGATCCCCGGCCAATCTCATTCGATCAGACACATTCGTAACAACCTGTTTTTCCCTCTTTTGGTGATAGTTGCAATATGTTCCTTCCTGGGTTCGGTATTTTTTGCCAATGTCACACTGCAGCCGGTGTACTCAATATTTTTATCCTTAAAATTCGTTATCCTGGATCTTATTCTTGTCTATCTCTCTGCACTGGTTTTCCGGGAGATCGCAAAAGCTCTTGACCTGCAGGCCGATTATTCATGGTCCTTTAAAATACTGGTTTACACCATGATTCCCTTCTTCCTGTGCCAGGTGGTCAGCCTCCTGTTCGAATCGCTTGCCTTTGTGAATATTCTTTCGCTTTACGGGCTACGGACCATATGGCTGACCGGTGAGTCGCTGCTCAACACTCCCGCGCATAAGAGAGTGCCAATGCTGGTTGCCAATTTCATTGTTATTACCGAACTGTATATAGGTGGTGCAATAGCCCTGACTTCTGTAATTGACAGGATCTATTTTCATTTCTTCGCGTAAATCAGATAATGAAAGGCGGGACCGGCAATATTTCAATAAAGAATAAAAAAGCCTCTCATGAATTTGAATTCATCGAGAAGTTTGTTGCCGGCATCGTACTCAGAGGTACAGAGATCAAATCTATCAGGGAAGGCAAGGCAACTATCGGGGATTCATATTGCCAGTTCATAAAGGGGGAGCTGTACGTTATCGGGATGCATATATCGGAATACTGGTGGGGTAACCTGAATAATCATGTTCCGCTCAGGGAGCGCAAGCTTCTGCTTACCGGACGCGAGCTGAAGAAACTTGAACGTAAAGTAAAGGAGACCGGGCTGACAATTGTCCCAATAGCTCTTTTCATTACGGAAAGGGGACTGGCGAAGGTAGAGATTGCACTTTCGCGTGGCAAGAAGGAATATGACAAAAGGGAAACTCTAAAGCGCAAGGATGCTACCCGCGAGATGGACAGGATGCGAAAGAAGTGATCACCTGGTATCCCGGGCTGGCTTTATATCTGTCTGCCTGCCCCCCGACCATGCAATGATAAATGCATCTTTAGTGCCGTTCTCCTTCAGCTTTTCCAGGTATTCGGCAGCACTTTCAAAATCTGAAAAATCCCCCGCCTGGTACTTGTAGGTTTTTCCGGTATGGACAACATAAACTTTGATCTCACTGCCAAGGCTGAAGTCCTTTCTTATTTTCTGAATCCCGGTCATCCTGGAAGATGCCGAAAGCTGTATTCTGTAAGTTACATCCTTTTTCTCTTTCCCGTGATGAACCCCTGAAGAAGCGGTTCCGTTAAGCTCCGGCCCGGGAACATTCTCCTTCATCTCTCCAGGAAGAATGCCGCCGGTTCCTGAAATATCAATTTTCTTATCATCGAGCCTTATCTCCTTTCGTTCACTGCTGCCGGAGATGGTAACCAGCTTACCCTGGATTGTAAAGCTTCCTTCCATCCCTGTTTCCGGCATAACAAAGTAGGAGAATACAATCTTTTCGCCAGGCTTTATATTCATCATTACAGCATTAAGCCGGTCACCGCTCCAGTCCAGATCGCACCTTGAATTCTTCACAGGCAATGCATTAAATCCTTCAGGGTAATCGTGAGTAAGGCGGGCAAATCCACCGACAACGAATGTGACAGTGACCGTGACTTTACTATATCGTCCTGCACCCCACAGGACAGGGCAATCAACAGTCACTTCCGCCTGAGGAAAAACATTCAGGGATAACAGAATAAAAGTCTGGAAGATGAGAAAATGCTTTCTCACATTAATATCAGAAGTTCGGGCTCAGCAGGTACCTTGAGTAGAATTTGTCTATCACTTCGACAGCCTCATCGGTTGTATCCACAATCTTGAAAAGATTAAGATCATCGGGAGAAATATTATGTTCTTCCTCCAGCATTACTTCTTTGATCCAGTCCATCAGACCTTTCCAGTATTTTTTACCAACAAGAATTATCGGGAATTTTCCGATTTTCCGGGTCTGAATAAGCGTTATTGCTTCAAAAAGCTCATCGAATGTCCCAAAACCGCCAGGGAGAACAATAAATCCCTGGGCGTACTTCATGAACATAACCTTTCTCACGAAAAAATGATCGAAAGTTATAAGCTTATCGGGATCTATATAAGGGTTAGGCTTCTGTTCGAATGGCAGGTCAATGTTAATACCGACGGATTTCCCTTTCCCCCTGTTTGCACCCTTGTTGGCAGCCTCCATAATCCCGGGTCCGCCCCCGGTGATGATACCATAGCCTTTACGCGTCAGCTGGAATGCTATCTCCTCGGCAAGCTTATAGTACTTGTCGTTATAGTGAGTGCGGGCAGAGCCGAATATTGATACGCAGGGTCCTATCCTGGCAAGCTTTTCAAATCCCTCTACAAGTTCTGAAAGGATCTTGAAAACTCTCCAGGAATCGGTAGTATGAATTTCATGCCATGTTTTCTGTTCAAACGCATCTTTAATAAGATCTGCAGGTTTCTCCATTGTAAGTCCTGTTTTGTTAAAGAATATCAAATATAATTAATTTCTTATGCCTTGAGTTCGGGCTCCAGAAAAATTCCGGTATAGCTATCCTTACACCCGGTGAGTTTTTCAGGTGTCCCGGCAAAGAGCAGCTTCCCCCCATCACGTCCGCCTTCTTTTCCAAGATCGATAATATAATCAGCCATCTTGATCACATCCATGTTGTGTTCAATAACAATAACGGTATTTCCCCTGTCGACAAGCTTTCCAAGCACTTCCATCAGAACCCTTACGTCCTCGAAATGAAGGCCCGTTGTTGGTTCATCGAGGATATACAATGTCTTGCCGGTATCGCGTCTTGCCAGCTCCGTTGCCAGCTTCACACGCTGCGATTCGCCTCCTGAAAGGGTGGTTGACTGCTGACCGATCCTTATATAACCCAAACCGACATCCTGAAGTGTCTTAATCTTATGGTAAATCGACGGAACGTTTGAGAAAAAATCGACAGCCATATCGACAGTCATCTCCAGCACATCGCTGATTGACTGACCTTTGTATTTTACTTCGAGTGTTTCACGGTTATACCGCTTACCGTTGCATTCGGGGCAATGGACATAGACATCGGGCAGGAAGTTCATTTCGATGGTCTTCATTCCTGCGCCTTCGCAACCCTCGCACCTTCCTCCCTTTACATTAAATGAAAATCGGCCCGGTCCGAATCCTCGTATTTTCGCCTCGGTTGTCTGGGCAAAGAGGTTCCTTATATCTGTAAAAACTCCAGTATATGTAGCAGGATTTGACCTGGGTGTCTTTCCTATTGGGGCCTGGCTCACCTCGATAACCTTATCTATATTCTCAAGGCCGTTCATATCCCTGTATGCCAGGGGTGTTTTACCTGAATTATGGTATTTGCGAGCCAATGCAGGATGGAGTGTCTGGTTAATCAGAGAAGATTTTCCGCTTCCTGAAACCCCGGTAACACAGATAAAAGTTCCCAGCGGGAACATCACATCCACATCTTTCAGGTTATGACCCGATGCACCAAGGATGGTTAATGTCTTTCCATTGCCTTTCCTTCTCTTTTTAGGCACTTCAAGGCGTCTGCAGTTGTTCAGGTAGCTTGCCGTAAGTGTATCGCATCCCCTGAAATCCACGGGACTTCCCTCCGCCACGATCTCCCCCCCGTGGACTCCTGCCCCGGGTCCTACATCAACGATATAATCCGACGAGGTGATCATCTCCTTATCATGCTCCACCACGATAACCGAATTGCCGGCATCGCGCAACAGCTTAAGAGCGTTGATCAGCCTCCTGTTGTCCCTCTGGTGGAGTCCGATGCTTGGCTCATCGAGAATATAAAGTACGTTTACCAGCCTGGATCCGATCTGGGTTGCCAGCCTTATCCTCTGGCTTTCCCCGCCCGAGAGAGTCCGTGCACCTCTGTTGAGTGAAAGATACTCCAGTCCCACGTCAAGCAGGAACCCGAGCCTTGACCTGATTTCTTTCAGAATCTCGGCAGCAATTTTTTTCTGCCTTTCACTCATCATATCCTCAACGCCGGACAGGAAGGAACTCAGTTCCCTGATATCCATGGCCGACAGCTCTCCGATATTCTTTTCGCCAATCCTGAACCACAGTGCCTCTTTCCTGAGCCTCGTGCCATTGCAGTCGGGGCATACCTGGTACTGAACATACTGGTCACGGATCTTTGTCACGTTCTTCTGCCCGTTGACGACCTCCATATTGCCAATGAAGTTTACAACTCCCTCGAATGTCAGGAAGTAGTTCGAGGTCATGCCCAACGGCGTATTCGACAGTTTAAGCACCTCATCGGAGCCATAGAGTATTTTATTAAGGGCCTCTTCGGGGATTTCACCGACCGGGGTATCGAGTGTGAATCCGTTCTTTTCGGCAATAGCCTCTACCTGCCAGAATATCCAGGTATTCTTGTATTTTCCAAGGGGTTCTATTCCCCCTTTCCTGATGCTCAGCGATTTATCGGGCATGATCTTGTCGGGGTCTATGCTCGATATTTCCCCCAGTCCGTTGCAATGGGGACAGGCACCCTGTGGTGAATTAAAGGAGAATGTATGCGGGGCGGGTTCATTGTAGGAAATGCCAGTCACCGGGCACATCAGGTGCCTGCTGAAATACCTGAGGTCATCCGAGGAGGAATCGAGAACTATCATTACCCCCTCTCCCTGGTCGAGTGACAACAGTACCGAATCGTGAAGCCTTTTGTCGGTGACATCCCCGACCCTGAATTTATCAATGACCAGTTCGATGAAATGGGTCTTGTACCTGTCGAGCTTCATCCCGGGTACCAGCTCTTTTATCTCACCGTTGATCCTAACGCTCAGGAAACCTTTTCTCCTGAATTGCTCAAAAAGCTCCTTGTAATGGCCTTTCCTGCCTTTTACTACAGGAGAAAGAAAATAAACCTTTTTACCTTCAAACCGAGTTTTTACCAGGTCAAGGATCTGCTCATCGGTGTATTTAACCATTTTTTCGCCCGAGGCATACGAGTAGGCATCGGCCGCCCTTGCATAAAGAAGCCTGAGAAAGTCGTAAATCTCTGTGATGGTCCCTACCGTCGACCTTGGGTTTTTATTTGTTGTTTTCTGTTCTATCGATATGACGGGGCTTAGACCTGTTATCTTATCAACATCGGGTCGTTCCATCCCACCCAGGAACTGTCGTGCATAAGCTGAAAGGGTTTCCATGTAACGTCTCTGGCCCTCGGCATAAATTGTATCGAATGCAAGAGATGACTTTCCGCTGCCGCTGAGGCCGGTTATCACAACAAGCTTGTTCCTCGGTATCGTAACATCGATATTCTTCAGGTTATGTACCCTGGCACCAAATACCTTCAATTCATCTTCCATCGTATCCTGGAGCGACCTTCTTATTTATTGTTCTCGTAGAAGCCTGTTCCCCTGCTGCCTTTCTCAGGAATTTTAATCAGGTAGGATTTTCTTGACCTGTTTGTGAGATATGGCTTTCTCAGCCAGGGGTTCATCATTTTCAGATTCTTATAGTTCGTCCCGAAAGACCTTGCAAAGGAGGTAAAATCGGAAACTCCCGAATCAATCCTGATCTCCGTAAACTTCAATTCGGGATAGTAATCCTTTTCAGTAAGTTCAAAGCCATAGGCTGCCGGGTCGTTCATAATAATTTTATATGCCACGACCCTGAAAATATACCTTGCAGTTTCATCTGCCAGTAAAAGGTCATAATAATTTTTTTCCCTCTGTATTGAAATCTGCTCATCGATGGCGTTTCTCCCTCCGTCGTACGAAGCTGCTGCGAGAGTCCAGTTCCCGTACCTGTCGTACGACTTTCGGAAGAAGTCGCATGCAAACTTTGTGGCTTTCTCGAGATTGTACCTCTCATCAACCTCGTTGTTTATCTCCAGGCCCTGCTCCTTCCCTGTCTCAGCCATTATCTGCCAGAATCCGGTTGCCCCTGCCGGGGAGACCTGGTTCAGCATGTCGGATTCGGCTGCTACCAGGTATTTGAAGTCATCGGGTATCCCGTTCTGTGCAAGTATCTTTTCAATCAACGGGAAGAACCTGTGGCTTTTCTTTATGATAAGAATTGTTGATGAATGCCTGTAAGCCGTGGTTATTATCTCACGTTCAAGGCTTTCACGCGTATCGATATTCTCAAGAGGCATTCTTTCACCGGCAAAAAACATGCTGTCGGGTAGTTTATATACATACGAAGGATTTCCTGTACCCGTTGGTTTGCCGGACACAGCAGGCGAAAGGTTACTAAAACCCAGAATTGCGACAAGCCCGGCTCCTGCCACGAACATTGTGATAATTATTACCACCGCAGCTTTCCTGTTCAGAATATTCACCTTCAAAGTTGTTTTAAAATCAGAATGCAAAGGTAATGTTTTTACCCGTGAAGAGAGCATAACCCAATCTCCAAGTTGGGTCAATGACTGCCGAAGGATGGATTAAAGTCAGAATCGCCAGGAGAGGCCCGAGAAAATACCGAAGGTATAGGGATGAACCGAAGAGCTTGACTGGCTGCTCATGGGTGTCAGGAAGTATCTCAGGGTTGGCTCTAAGCTGAAGGAAAGGTGGCCCGAAAAACTGTACTCCATTCCAAGTCCGAAGGAACCCGATAGTGTGACCGGCAATATCCCGTCAGTACTCCCGATAAGGTATTTATTGCCATTGGCAAGGGCATAAGCCGAGTTATTCAGTAGCTGGTTGTAGGAGAAACCCCCGATCACGTTCATACCCAGCGACCTGTCAATGACCTTGTATCTGACCAGGAAAGGAACTTCAAGATAGTTGAAGTTCTGAAGGATCGAATTGCTGATATAGCTCAGTCCTGCCTTTGCGGGATCAAAATTATCGCCCGCAAGGTAGCTGCTCACTTTCGACGATGTTCCGTTATTGGCAAGATAGATGTCCTTATTACCCGATATTATTGTTCCGTTAGATGTTTCGACTGAAAATCCAAACCCTTTGGCGCTGTAAAGGGAGGTGAAACCCGCATATGATTTGACCTCGTCGATCTGCTGGTTCAGCGAGTTGTAATATACTCCCATCTGCACGCTGAACCGTTTATTGAACTTATATGCCACGGACATACCGCCCGAATAGGATAATGCTGAATTCTCAGAAGATGCAAGCGATTTATCAAAGGCGTTCCCCTGAATAAGGAACTTTGAATAGTAAGCCGGTGTCATGAAGGCACCGAGGCTCCACCTGCCTTTAAGGGTTGCGGCAGATGACTGGTCGTTCGGGGCGTAAATAAACGATTTTTCATTAATCTCAGGCAAGGCAGCAATGGGTGCTGACTTCAGCAACGGGCGGATAATAAATTTATCCTCTCCCATGCCTGCCTGGAGGAATGACCCTGTTACCGCAACAGGCGATATCCCGGAATCCTTCTGTACTTCTGACCCGGCAGTGAACCCGTCAGTATTTATGCCCTCCGTTTCACCGGCACCTGACGATACTGCGGCAATATTGTGTATGAAGCTCCCTTTTTTCGCGGAATAGATGTATTTGCCTTCGGGCCTGAAATCCTGGTTCAGTGTTATCGCGGGGCCATTGAAATCATCGCGGAGTGATCCCGAAAGGAACCATGCCAGGGTACTGCCGCCAACCAGGAAACCTGCAATTGCAGCAGCTTTAAGATACATGGCAGCCTCGCTCTTTTTCCTCAGTGGAGGACGAATTCCATCCCACGCATCCGAAGGAGGCAGTACCTCGAACTCCCTTAGGCCATTTCTGAAAACAAGATCAATATTTGAATAATGATCAGCCATTTATTGCCTTCCTTCTTATACCTGTATAAGTTCCGACTTTTCTCTGAAGTATGATCCTGGCCCTCGAAAGGTTTGATTTTGATGTTCCTTCAGAAATATTCAGCATGTCGCCAATTTCCTTGTGTGAATAGCCTTCGATCGCATATAGATTGAAGACCATCCTGTATTTTGGTGGCAGCTCCCTTATGATAAAGAGAAGTTCCATCGCTTCCAGTCCCGAATAATCTTCGGTATCAGGGTCCGCTTCGGGTTCTGATATTGTATCAATGTCGTCAACCCTGAAGAGGTTATGCCTGCTCCTGAATTTTTCAAGGGCCGTATTAACTACAATCTTTCTCATCCATCCTTCGAAAGAACCTTCATGCTTATAGTTCCGGAGGTTCTCAAAAATCTTGATAAACCCCTCCTGAAGAATATCCCTGGCTTCTTCGTCATTGCCTGAATACTGGAGGCAAACAGCATACAGTTTTGCTGAATGGCGCCTGTACAGAAGCTCCTGGTCCCTTCTGTCTCCGGCAAGACAGCCTTTTATTATATTCTTTATATCGCTCACGGATTTCTCCTGAAAGGGATATAAATATAATAAATTCCGGCTTAAAAACCAGTATTATCTCAAATCAATGATGAAAAGACACCCGAAAAGGTTGCGTTACAGGTGAATTACCTCCCCGTAGGCAGCTGCTGCGGCCTCCATAATGGCCTCTGACATTGTCGGATGGGGATGAACAGACTTGATGATTTCATGAGCCGTGGTCTCCAGGTTGCGGGCCACAACTATCTCCGCTATCATTTCTGTGACATTATGACCAATCATATGGGCGCCAAGAAGCTCACCATAACCTGCATCAAAAATCAGCTTGATGAAGCCATCTTTCTCACCCGCCGCGCTTGCCTTTCCCGATGCCGTATATGGAAATTTCCCGACTTTTATCTCGTAGCCTGCATCCCGTGCAGCCTGTTCGGTTAACCCGCAGGATGCAATTTCGGGAGTCGTGTAGGTACAGGCAGGGATATTTGAATAGTCGACAGGATGCACATCAAGTCCTGCTATCTTTTCAACGCATGCGATTGCCTCAGCCGATGCCACATGAGCAAGGGCCGGCCCTTTAACCACATCGCCGATAGCGTAGATTCCCGGTACCGATGTCCTGTAAAAGTCATCAACAATTATCTTGCCCTTATCGGTTGTGACCCCTGTTTCCTCAAGGCCTATTCCCTCAATGTTTGTGGCAACCCCGACAGCCGACAAGACGATATCAGCCACGATGACTTCATTTCCCTTTGGTGTTTTTACAGTGACCCTGCATTTTTCTCCTGAAGTGTCCGCCGATTCCACGGTCGACCCAGTGAGAATCTTCATCTTCATCTTTTTAAAAGATCTTTCGAGCTGTTTAGAAACCTCCTCATCCTCATTCGGAACGATCCTCGGCAGGAATTCAACAAGAGTCACATCGGTGCCTATTGACTGGTAGAAATTTGCGAATTCGCTCCCGATGGCTCCCGATCCTACAACGATCATGCTTGAAGGCTGCGAAGGCAGGGTCATTGCCTCACGGTATCCTATGATTTTCTTGCCGTCCTGCCTCAGGTTTGGAAGTTCCTTGGATCTTGCCCCTGTGGCAATAATGATATGATTTGCTGAAATCCTGGTATTCTGCCCGTCGCTGTCGGTCACTTCCACTTCGCCGTTTCCAGCAAGCCTTCCGGTGCCTTTGATCTGTTCAATATTGTTCTTCTTAAAAAGGAACTGTACACCCTTGCTCATACCTTCGGCAACAGACCTGCTCCTCCTCACAATTGCACTGAAGTCGGGCTTCACGTCTCCGGATACCGTTACACCATAATCGGCAGCATGCCTGATATATTCAAAAACCTGGGCACTTTTCAGCAGCGATTTGGTAGGGATACAACCCCAGTTAAGACAAATTCCGCCGATCTCAGCCTTCTCAACAACAATAACCTTCATTTTCAGCTGTGATGCCCTTATAGCTGCAACATATCCCCCGGGGCCGCTTCCGATTACAATAATATCATATTTCATCTTGTTCTCTTTTATATCTAACAAATCATACCAGTTTAAGTTTCCTCACGAGTGTGAAGGTCAGCTTGCATAGCACCCACAACAGGACAAGTGCAAAGATAATTGTGGCCCCGGGAGGAATTCCCGCCACGAAGGATACATAGTACCCTGCCGCCGTTCCCGCGAACCCGGTCACGACTGACCAGATGATAATCCTTTTGTAACGTTTGGTGAAAATCATCGCAATATTCGGAGGGATTGTCAGCAAAGAGATAACCAGCACTACGCCTGCCATCCTGATGTTCATCACAATAGTTATGGCCATCAGTGAAATGGTGACATATTTGAAAACATCCACGTATGAGGAATATGTCCGGGCATAGCCTTCATCGAAAGAGATATACAGGATCGTCCTGTAGAATACCGCGAAATAGATTATCAGGACTATTGAAAGTATCCCGAGGGCAATGATATCGGCGTTGGTTACAGTAAGTATACTGCCGAAAAGATAGCTCATCAGGTTCGGTGTATAGCCAGGTGTCAGGTAGATAAAAATTATTCCTATGGCCATTCCAAGCGCCCATAATATCCCTATCGCGGAATCCTCCCTTATCTTCTGATTTACAGACAGAAATTCAATTCCAAGAGCCGACATTACTGCAAATACAGCGGCTCCCAGTATAGGGCTGATGCCTGTAAAATACCCTATTCCTATACCCCCGAAGGAGGCATGTGTTATTCCTCCGCTCAGGAAAACGAGCCTTCGCGATACTATATAAGTTCCGGCTATTCCTGCAGTTATGCTTGCGAATATGGCACCGAGCAGGCCTTTTATCACAAAATCGTATTGAAAGATCGAACCTGCCATCATTCGTGTTTTTGTAAAACTGTATGTGGAACCCTCCCGTGGGTGACAAGCTGGATGGGGCAGTTGTACTCCGAAAGCTGCTCATTTGTAATTTCAGGAGAAGGATGGTAATGAAGCTTCCTGTTGACGCAGGCAAATGATTTGACATGTGAAGAGATTGTGCCTACATCATGTGAAACCATGAGAATGCCCATCCGCTCGTTCAGTTCATGCAGCTTCTCATAGAAATCGAGTTCAAACGATGTGTCGACAAAATTATCCGGCTCGTCGAGAAGGAGAAGCCTGGGGGCACCTATAATTGCCCTGCCCAGGAAAACTCTTTGCAGCTGTCCGCCGGAGAGCTGCGTAAGCGGTTTGGCTTTTATCTTCTCAAGGCCAAGGTCGGAGATTACTGCCGATGCCTTCTTCCTGTCTTCAGCTGACATTCGCCCGGCCACGCCCTTCTCGATCATGAGTCCGGAAAGGATAACGTCTGTTACCGTGACAGGGAATGAATTATCGCCGGCTGACATCTGAGGAAGGTAGCCGATCCTGCTTCGTTTCAGAAGAGGTTCGTTGAATTCGACGCTTCCCGAGATTGGTTTCAGCAAACCCAGAATTATCTTCAGAAGTGTAGTTTTACCCCCTCCGTTAGGACCTATGACTCCGATAAAGTCGTTTTCGCTGACAGTAAAATCAATATTGTCGAGTACAACGTGTTCATCGTACCCTGCCGTAAGTGATTTGATCTTGAAAAGAAATGCCATCTAGATTGAACTTTTTACCAGACTCCCGTGAACAGCATCCAGAATAGCTGATTCCTCCGCGGCCCAGTTATCCCCCAGGGGATCAAGAGCAACCAGTTCCGCGCCTGTTTCGGCCGCGATTGCCCCGGCGTTTTTGGTATCGAACCCTTTCTGAATGAAAATTATCTTTATTTTTTTCTCTTTTGCCTCATCTATGAGCCTTTTCATTGACGAGGGAGAAGGTTCCTTTCCCTCATTCTCCACCGCGATCTCAGCAAGGTTATAGTCACGTGCCAGGTATGCAAGCGCGGGGTGAAAAATCATGAAGGACCTGCCCCTGTAACCTGAAAACAGCCTCGTTGCCTTTTCGTCGAGTGATTTTATTGTATCGATAAGTACCGAGTAATTCCTTTCATATTTTTTACAGCTGTCGGGCTTCAGCGAGCACAAAAGGTCCCTTACGGTTGCTGCCATAGCATATGCTGATTTTGGTGAGGACCAGTAATGCGGATCGGCACCTTCAGTTCCTGGTGAGTGGTGTTCCTCAGCCTCGATCAGGGTAATATTATTTGCCAGAGATACTTTCTTCATTCCGGGATTCGATTCATAAAACCTGTCGAGCCAGGTAATTTCAAATCCAAGGTACCCGTTACTCACGTATGCAGCGGACCTGCTCAGCTGTGTTACCTGACCCGGGACAGGTTCGTAAACATGGGGGTCGGCAGATGAAGGGACCATTATATTTACATCGTAATCGCTGCCGGCTATGGCTTCAACAAAGTACCTGAAAGGGGCAATGCTTACTGTTATCACGTCCATTTTTCCTGATCCGGAAGGACCGGCACATGAAACAAGCAGCAGGATAAAAAGATATTTAACTGTTTTTTTCATTTCTGACCGGAAACGCCACAAATTTAATATATAACATTACAACAGGGATAAGTGTTGTAAATAAAATAATATAAGCTAAATTTGGTTGCTTTTCATTATATCACTGCTGAATGAAGAATAAAGGAGAGATACTGGCAGCGCTCCTGAATGAATACGGGAACTGCTACTTCTTCCTTCATAACACAAAAGAGAAGATCATAGCCGAGAATATAATGCACGAGGGCTTCATCTTCGAGAATCAGCTGCCACATTCCACCGACAGGGTAAATCCTGCAGAACCCATTGAAGTGACATATTTTCTTTTTCAGAGAAAGGACTATGGCTCCTACACGATGATTATTGCCATCCCGAAAGTGACATACGACAAATACACCCGTATTTCCAATGAGTTCGATACCGGTATCGAGGAGGTAATGACAATAACAAAGCCATATTATGGCGACAATGACGAACTTATCTATACCATCTCACCAAAACATATACTGGGTTATTTCAATAATAAGACAGGGGAATTTATAATCAACAAGCTCTGGGATCCTGAACATGATTCGACTTTTTCGAAGTCTTTCAGGATGAGGGGGCCATCGTCTGACAGCTGGGCATAAAAAAAGGGTGCCTGTTCGGGACACCCTCTTTTCAGGAATGAAAGTTAATAGGTCTGAAGTGAGATTTTGAATGAACCCGTTGCTTTTGTAGCTTCAATCTTGAAGAGCCATTCACCGGCTTTATCCTTGTTCTCGGTATCAGAGATTGTAAAGGACTTTCTCCAGTTGAGATTACCCGATTCATCAATCAGTATGTCTGAGTAAACCTTTCCGCCCGGCATAATTATTTTAACCCTGATCTCACCTTCCTTGCAATCGCCCATCACCATCATTACCACCGATTCGGCACTGTTCTCAACATCGAAGGAATACTGCTTCGAAAAAGTAGCCTCCTTTACATACTTGGAAAAATCCCATGTGGTCCTCTCGCCATCCCCCCCGTTATTGAAAAAGAACCCATTACCGCTAAAATTTGCATCGGGTGTCACAAAGTATGAGTGGCTGCTGAAATCCCTGCTTATCCTGGGCTTACTCCTGCCTATAACGCTTATGGTACCTGTGGTCTTGTCAACGGCTTCGTTGGCATCCTGCAAACTCTTATCAAATTCAAGCTGCTGAAGATCAAATGCCTTTTTCTGATCGGCAATTGCTTTTTTCTGTGCCTCAATAGCCATCCGAAGTTTTTCATCCTTCTCTTTCTGTTCCTGTGTCTTCTCCTGACCATTCAGATGCTGAAACGACAGACAGACTGCTACCATCAAGGAAAAGGTTAATAAAATACTTTTTTTCATGACTGCCTCCCTGGTTTAAGTTTACAATGTAAAATTACAACGCCTTCAGCACCTGTCATGTTAATGCAGGGTTAACGCAGGGTTAATCTGGTGGCCCATTTGGTATGATAAGGGTAAAATGAATAATTTTATACCATATAATCAGTGTCAATGAAAAAGAAAGACTACGTTTTGATTTCGGGCATTATATCAATAATTGTACTGGTCATGGTACAATTCTTCATTATAAAGGATATCTGGAAAGAAAAAGATGTAATGTTCGATCTGAAATACAAGACATTATCCAGAGAAGCCATGGATCAGCTGAGGCGGGCAAGCCATACCGACGGCTTTGATAATGCGTTGGACCTTATTGACAAATATGCCCAGGATGTGTGGAGCAAGGAGATTAATAACGGGAAGACACTGAATGATTCGGATCTTGCATCACTGAAAAAAGAAGTCTTCGAGGGGGTCACTAAAATCCTCAATGAACTCCAGGGCCTCAGTACCTACCTGTCGGATTATTTTAAGAAACAGGGTTTCGAGAGTGACTTTAAATATAAAATCGAGATAAATTCGCTGCAGCTGCTTGATTTCGGTTCCAAGCTCGATATTTACAGCAGTCCCGATTTCGTTAAGATGAAACAGGGTGTCGAAAAAATTTCTCCCCCGCACGTGGCAAAAATAAAACCGAGGATCCTTGTAAACAATTTTTTCAGGGAACGCAATTATTACAGCCTGAATTTCGATTATTACATCGATTTCTCGCACAAGCAGGCCCTCGTTCTCAGGAGTATGACCGTGTATCTCCTCCTGAGTGCATTCAGTATTATTGTTGTTGTCATAATCTTCCTGGTAACATACAGGAACCTCATGGAAGAAAAGCGCCTCTCAAACCTGAAGACCGATTTCATAAACAACATGACCCACGAGCTTAAAACTCCTCTTTCGACAATTACGGTTGCCGGAAAGACACTTGAGATTGAAAGGATCAGGACCGACAGTGATAAGGTGCTGGAGACCGCAAAGCTGATCGGCAAGCAGAGCGTGCACCTGAATCAGCTTATTAACCTGATTCTTGAGATCAGCATGTGGGAAAGAACCCAGTTCCAGCTCGAGAAGAAGACTGTCGAGATTGAAGACCTGCTGAAGGATATTGTGGAAAGCTTTAAAACCGGCTGCGGTAATTGTGCCGGCATAGAGCAGAAATATGACCTGCAGGGACTAAGAGCCGACATTGACCTGGTTTATTTCACCACCATGATCAACAATCTGCTCACCAATGCTGTCAAATACTCCGACAAGGAACCGAAGATAAACGTTGAGGCAAGCCGCGACAGGGAGTTTTTCAGCATCAGTATTACCGACAACGGTGTTGGAATTGAAAAATCGGAACAAAAGCATATATTTGACAAGTTCTACCGTGTATCCCAGGGAAATATTCACAAGACAAAAGGGCTCGGGCTCGGGCTATATTATGTGAAAAGAATTGCCGAATCACATGGAGGAGATGTAACAGTTTCCAGTAAACCGGGAAAAGGTAGTATCTTTACTATAACAATGCCATATTAACTTACGGGTGACCAATGAAAGTACTTATTGCAGAAGATGACAGGGATTTTGGAAATATCCTTTCACAATACATAACAATCAGTGGATTTGAAGTCAACCTGGCACGCGATGGCAAAGAAGCCTGGGAAAAATTCAATGCCGATAAGCCTGATATCTGTGTTCTTGACGTGATGATGCCGGAAATGGACGGATTTACCCTTGCCGAGAAAATCAGGCAGTCGAGCAGTGATATGCCATTCATCTTCCTGACAGCAAAGAGCCTTAAGGAAGATATTGTAAAAGGTCTCAAGCTTGGCGCTGATGATTACATTACCAAGCCCTTCGATCCTGAGGTTCTTATCCTGAGGCTGAACAACATCCTGAAAAGAGCCTACTCATCAGTGAATGACGAATACCATATATCAAGCACAGTTCTGAGGTTCAATACCCTTGAGCTGATCTGCGGGAAAAAGAAGGAAAAGCTGACGCTGAAGGAGGCCCAGCTTCTGAGATATTTTATCCTCAACAAGAATAAAATACTGGCACGTGAGGATATCCTCACTGAAATTTGGGGAGAGGATGACTACTTTCTCGGAAGGAGCATGGATGTCTTTATCAGCAGGCTGAGAAAATATGTCTCCGACGATACAGGCATAGATATCAGGACAGTAAGAGGTACAGGGTTTATTCTTGAGGAACGAAAGAACGCTGACACGGAATAAAAAAAGGGTACCGGACAGGTACCCTCTTTCATATAAATATATTCCTACTTCTTTGAAAGTTCTTCTTTTACCTTATCACGAAGCTTATCTCCGGTCACATTTTTAGCAATAATTATCCCGTTTTTATCGAGCAGGAAGTTTGAAGGTATAGCATTTACGGCATAAAGTTTTGCTGCAGAGCAATCCCAGTACTTAAGGTCCGAGACATGTGTCCAGGTTAGCTGATCATTCTTAATTGCATTCGTCCAGCCATCCTTATCACCTGGCCTGTCGAGCGATACACTGAATACGTCGAATCCCATCTTATGAAATTCCTTCCACACCTTGACCACATTGGGGTTTTCGTGGCGGCATGGTCCGCACCATGAAGCCCAGAAATCGACCAGGAGAAGTTTGGTTTTACCAACTTTAGAGAAGAGTGGTACAGGCTTCCCGTCGGGGTCATCCAGGGTGAAGTCAGGAGCTTTCTGGCCTATAGCGACGGTTTTCATAACCGCAATATGCGCTATAAGGTCCTTCACAACCAGGGTTTTCTGTAAGGTAGTATCAAGGCCCTTGATAAGGCTTTCAATCTCATCTGCTTCCATTTCATAGCTAAGCATCTTAAGCAGGGTTGGTGAGGCATATGATTTCGGGCTGTTTTTTATAAACTCTTTCTGAATACCGGAACTCTCCTTCTGCAGATCGTCAAACACCTTTTCGATACTGTCGGTGGTGGATTTTCTGCCAGCTTTCTGGGCTGCCTGGTAAATCTCATAAAGTGCTGAGTATTTTTTCTCAATCGGCTCGATTAAAGCCTTAGCAGAATCGTATTCATGCTGGGCCTTCGACCCGGTAATCTTGGCCTTGTAGAGAGTATCCAGGGAACCGTCAATTGTGATATCAGAATTTTCGAGGAAGAAGGTAAGTCCGTTCCTGTTGTCTTTTGTAAGAAAGTACACCATTTCAGGAAAGTTAACCTTACCGCCGGTGAAAGTAAACTCACCTTTTACAACAGTGGCTGAATCGAATTTCACAAATTTACCAGCGGTCCTTCTGCTGAGATAGAACTGGGTGCTGTCGGCTCCTTTGATTTTACCTTTAAGGGTATAATGGGGTTCTTTGGGTGTTGTGCTGCACGCAGCCAGGAAGGCTGCAATAACAGAAAAAAGTAACAGTTTTTTCATTTGGTTCAATTTGGATTTTATCTAATAATCAATAATATGCCGTGTCAAAGATATATTTTAAATATTATCAGGGGCATCTTTTAAAATACTTATTGAGCATGTCCCAGGCAGCCTTGTACGAGGTTATCAGACCTTCACGAAGCTGGCTCTCAAGACTGGCGCTCATCCTCTTTATCTCTTCATTATTGTAGAATGAATTCTTCAGCTGTTCAAGAATGGTATCATGCATCCTCATGATTGCCTGTTCCTTTCGTCTCTCTTCAAAATAACCCGAAGCCCTGGTCATAGACACATATTCTGAGATCATTCCCCAGACATTATCGATGCAAAGCCGTTCAAGTGCTGAACAGGTCATCACCCTGGGCGACCAGCCCGAGGATGAATGCGGGAAAAGATGAAGTGCATTACGGAATTCTATTGCAGCTTTTTCGGCCCTGATTTTATTGTCCCCGTCAGCCTTGTTAATTGCTATGAGATCGGCCATTTCCATTATTCCCCTCTTCATACCCTGTAGTTCGTCACCTGCCCCGGCCAGCATAATCAGCAGGAAAAAATCGACCATAGATGAAACGGCAGTTTCGGATTGCCCCACACCCACTGTTTCGACGATTATGGTATCGAATCCTGCAGCTTCGCAGAGTATAATTGTTTCGCGAGTCTTCCTGGCGACTCCTCCAAGCGTTCCTGCAGCCGGCGATGGCCTGATAAATGCATTGGGATCTACACCCAGGCTTTCCATCCTTGTCTTATCGCCAAGTATGCTGCCCCTTGTACGTGTACTGCTTGGATCGATAGCCAGAACTGCAACTTTTCTTCCCGACCCTGTCAGCAGTTTTCCGAATGATTCGATGAAAGTGCTTTTCCCTGCACCAGGCACGCCTGTTATCCCTATCCTTATCGACCCTGTACCATGGTGAAGGCATTCTTCTATCACTTCCTGTGCAGTGTCAAAATGATGAGCGTTTGAACTCTCAAGAAGGGTGATTGCCTGGCTAAGGATGGTCCTGTTTCCAGAAAGGATGCCGTTAACATATTCCCCGGCAGAGTACTTTTTTTTCCTGGTCTTCCCGGCTTTATTCAGGAATTGCGGGTTCACGGCCGGTGGCTGTGTAATCCCTTTCTGAACATTAAGGGCGCTTTTGAATTTATCCTCTTCCAGCATTAAATTATTGTCAGTCAAAAATAATAAAAGGGCGCCAGATTACCTGCAACGCCCTCTCAATATTGATATAACTCTTATTACAATATGCTATTTCTGAACATCATTCTGGCCAACTTCAGCGTTGAAAGTCAGAGCCACTTCCGAGTTCTCCGGATCATTTGTATAAACATAAATTACTTTAACGACCTTGCCTTTATAGCTGCCGGAATTGAAGGTGGCCCTTATCGTGCCACTTTCACCGGGCCTGATATTTGAGGGTCCGCCCTGCTGTATTGCAGTACATCCGCAGGTCGGTTTGATATACCTGATTATAAGGTCCCTTCTGCCCCCGTTGGTGAAATTGAAGACTACCTCTTTTGTTGTCTGCGGGTCCATTGTGCCTATGTCAACGGAATTTTTTTCAATCCTGAAAATCGGGGCATTTTCAAGTTCGGCCTTTGAAAGTTTCGAGAAATCTTCAATAAGTGTGGCTGATGTCACGAAATATGCATTCTCCTGGAGCTTCCCGTTGATCTTTACCCTTACCATATCGGTCTGTGTTCCATACCTTGTATCCTTGTTGGCATCCCAGACTCCTTCAATAATACCCTTCTGGCCCGGTTTAAGTTCGGCAGGATTGGCTTTCAGCGAAAGATGTTCCGGCATCCCTTCGAATTCAAGAGTTTTCGTTTCCTTCGAGGTATTTATGACTCCCATCGTTCTGGTTCTGACTTCATTCTTGGCCATTTTGGTAAATGCAAGGTGGTTGCTTTCAAACCTGACAGAGTCTACGGGCCAGATAAAAAGCTCTTCTACTGTTTTCTCCCTGGGAATAACTTCACCCTTTATTACAAGCACTATAACTTCAGGCTTTGCATTTGTATAAACCGTAAGAGTTTTATTGAAAACGCCTGGCCTGTTGGCCGGGTCGTAAATCGCAGTAATCATCCCCGTACCTTTTGGAGGGATTGGAGATTTGGTCCAGTCGGGCGTCGTGCACCCGCACGACGCAGTAATATTCTGAATAACCAGCGGTGCGTCACCGGTATTCCTGACTGCAAAATTATATGTCTGCCTGCCAGCCTCTTCCTTGAATTGTCCAAAGTCGTGTTCGCTGGTTGATACCTGCATCATCGGCTGGCTGAAGGCCATTGCACTCAGCAGGATTGACAAAATTACTAAAGCTGTTCTTTTCATACTGAATAATAATGAATATTTGATATTTATCTGTTCCGAGTTTATTAAACTGTACTGATCATTGTATATAACAACACTTTATAAGAATTGGTTGCACCACCAGCTCAAAAATCAGGCCGAAAATAAAAACAGTGCAAATTTAATAAAGTGACCTGAACAGAGCTATTATTTAGTCAATTAAAAAAATTCCGGTTGATTATTTGACCTTCTTTGTCTTTAACGGACTTATATCTGCAACAACCGACACGATCATCTTCGGGTTAGCAGGGTCGTTTGAAAATATATAGAGCATGCGTGATACCTTGCCTGAAAGCTTTTCTGTACTGAATTCGGCCTTCACCGAGTTTTTGCCACCGGCAGGAATTGTAAGATTATCACCATTGCTAATCCTGAAACAAGTTGATGATCCCCATACAGTTCTGATAATCAAATCTCTCTTCCCTGCATTTACAAAGGGGAACTCAACCTCCTCTAAGGAACCTGCCACAACTGTTCCCAGATCGATCTTGTTTGTCTCCAGTTTTAGTACCGGAGGGTTCATCCGATCATATTTCGACAGCTTCGAGAAATCCTCCATAATAAGAGCCTGGATCATGAGCGGAGAAGATTCAGCCGTTCCGTTTATTTTTATTCTGATCTCGTCATTGACAAAACCCCATTTGCCGGCCCTGCTGCCATAGAAGACGCATTCGATAAGTCCCCTGCCTCCGGGTTTGATTGTTCGTGGAACAGTACTAAGCTCCATATAGGCCGGGACATTTTCAAATTCGATCTTTACCTGCGAAAGTCCCGTATTTATAAAAGGCAGCACCCTGATGCGTTTCTCATCGTTATGAACATCCGGGAAAAATATGCTGTTCCCCGACAACCTGATCTGGCCAACCTGCCATGGGTAATAATCCTGCTCGGTCCTTGGCTTGCCTTTAACCTCTCCTTTAAGAGTGAGAATTAAAGGTGAAGGTCCCGAGTTTGAATAAACCGTAAGAGTCTTCCTGAAAGGGCCCGGCCTGTTAAAAGGATCATAAACGGCTGTTATCTTTCCTTCCGCACCTGGTGCCACCGGCGATTTTGTCCAGCTGGGTGTCGTACATCCGCATGACGCAACAATATTCTGTATAACAAGCGGTTCGGTCCCGGAATTTAAAACCATGAAGGTGTACTCTCTCTTTCCATCCTCTTCCCTGAATACCCCGAAATCATGCTCATTGGATTCAAGTTTCATCTGCGGCTGCGCCAAAGCGGATGAACCTGTAAGTAACAACAGCAAAATAAATGCGTTATTTTTCATATATCTCTTCATGCGTAGGCTTTCCTGGTAAAATGCAAAATTACACAAACTGCAAAATTGTAAATATATTATGCAGTTTGGTACAAAATTTCACCGGAACAATAAAATTGGCAGATTTGTCATTATTTATTTGAGAATATCTTAGTTTTGTCTCTCCTCCGTGTTTTGGAACAGATTTTGTGAGGATGAAGGTTAGTAATTTGTCCCGTATAATGATCAGAAAATCTATCAGCAGGCTGATATTCTTTTTCATTGTTTTCATCATTCCTGTTCAGATGAAGGGACAGTTCTACAACGGGTTGCAGATGACTTTCGGCAAAAACCGCGTACAGTATTACGATTATTTCTGGTCCTTCTACAGGTTCGATGATTTTGACTGTTACTTCAAGGAAGAGGGCAATGACCTGGCTAAATTCACCGCCAAATATGCAGCCGGCAAGCTGAAGGAGGTTGAGGAGTACTTCGATTACACTCTCAACAAAAGGCTTATATTCATCATATACAACAAGCAGGCAGAATACAAGCAGTCGAATATAGGACTTGTCACTTTCGGCGACGAAGATTACAACCTGGGAGGTTACAGCAGGATCATCAAAAACAAGGTACAGCTCTACTACGAGGGTGATCATGTCGCATATGAAAAGCAGATTGCCTCCTCCATAGTTCAGGTTATAGTAAATGAGATGATTTCAAACGCCGATGTAAAGGACCGTACCACAAGCTCCACATCCTTTGCGACACCGGAATGGTACATGAACGGCCTGGTGAATTATGTTGCCTTTGGCTGGGACAATACAGCCGAAGACAGGGTTAAGGACGGTTTCAGGAGCGGCAGGTACAAGAATATCACTCATCTTGAATATGAAGACGCCGCGTATGCAGGGATGTCATTCTGGAGATTCATAGCAAAACAGTACGGCGATCCGCTTATACCCAACATTGTCTACCTGACCAAGATATACAAAAATGTGAATGACGGGTTTCTTTACATAATCGGGCAAAAACTCAAAGACCTCGAAAAAGAATGGAGATCATATTATGCAAAGGAATTTTCAGACGACAGTATTGCTGCGCCCGGCAATTCAGGAGCTCTTAAGAAACCTAAGAAAGACAGGCTGATCCAGGAAGTAAGGATAAGCCCCGATAATAAGTATATTGCCTGGGTTACGAACGACTGGGGGAGAAAAAGAATCTGGCTTTACGACCAGGCTACCGGGAAAAGCCGGGTTATTTTCAGGACCGATCCGAAATATGAACACAAGACCGATAATACTTACCCTGTAATATCCTGGCATCCCAACGGGAAGATACTTACTTTCATAAACGAGGAAAAGTCAAACCTTCGTCTCTATTTCTACCGCACTGCAGAGAGGAAGACAGAGAACAGGCTCCTGCTATATTTCGATAAGGTCCTCGATTTTTCATATTCCCCTGAGGGAGATAAGCTCGTTTTCTCGGCCGTTAAGGACGGAATTACCGACATCTACATTCACAATATTGCTTCCGGGACCAACGATCAGATAACAAGGGATGTTGCAGATGATCTTCATCCGACATACCTGAAGAACTCATCAACGCAGATTCTTTTCTCGTCGAACAGGCTCAGTGATACTCTTAAAAACACAGGGGACCCATATGAAAGGATCTCTCCCACATTTGATCTCTTCCTTTACGACATTGAAAAAAGACCCGGCAACCTGACACGACTCAATGAAGGAATGTATACCAACAGGTTACAGGCTATAAGCACAAGTAAAACCTCCCTCTCCTACCTTGGAAATACCAACGGGGTCGTAAACAGGTATTCAGCAAGGTTCGACAGTGCGATCAGCTTCATCGATACTGCCACCCACTACAGCTATCATATTAAGTCGGTTCCGGTTACCAACTACAGTACCGACATACTTAACCACGATATAGTGTCTAACTCAGATTCCTACGGCGAAGTGATCTTCAACAAGGGAAAATTCCTGGTAAGAAGAGGCCAGGAACAGGGGTCTGTTTCGGCCAGGGATATGAAGACTACCGATTACAGGAAGGAACAGGTAAGGTTCCTTCATAAGGCTGACAGTATTGAACACCTCAGGCAATGGCTTATTACAGAGGATAAAAAGCGCCGCGACACCCTTAAAAAACCGCTTTATGAGTACTACGTCAAGAATGAACCGATCGACATAAATCATTACATTTTTGAAAAAGAGAAGCAAAATTATTTTGAACAGCTGTGGCGAAAGGACTATATGAACATAGATCTCGATACAGGCGGACTGGTTCTTCCTCTTTCCAGGATATACCAGCCGTCGTTCTATAACAATTACATTGCCACGCAGATCGATTTCAGCTTCCTCAATAACTCATACCAGGCTTATAATGGCGGCGCGCCATATTTTAATCCCGGAATTAATATGCTGACCAGGATAGGAGTGCTTGATTTGTTTGAAAATTATAAGATAACCGGAGGATTCAGGTTTGCAGGTAATTTCGACAGCAATGAATACCTCCTGAGTGTTGAGAATCTCAAAGGAAAGTTTGACAAGCAGTTCATTTACCACCGCCAGACCTTCAGCAGCTCAACAGATACCTCCCTCTTCAAGATACACAGTGATAATTTTTACATGTCGTGGTCCAGGCCCCTTTCACCAGTTCTTGCACTTAAAGGAACAGTATTTTACCGGCAGGACAGGTATGTGACTCTGTCTACAGATGTTCAGTCGCTCAATAAGCCGGATGTAACCAGGCACTGGGTAGGATTGAAAGGAGAAGTGATTTACGACAATACCCGCAAGAAAAGTATTAATATCCTCTACGGGACAAGGTTCAAGATATGGGCTGAATTCTATAACCAGATTCAGAAGAGGACCGATATGGTGGTTCTTGGGGCTGATTTCAGGCACTATACGAAAATTTCGAGGGAGCTGATCTGGGCCAACAGGTTTGCATGCAGCACTTCATATGGCTCGACAAGGCTCATCTACTACCTCGGCGGTGTTGATAACTGGATGGGAAATCTGTTTGGAGGCACCACAATGTTCGATCAGTCAATACCTGTTAGTACAAGATATAATTACGGGTTCCAGGCACTCGCCACAAACATGAGGGGTTTCAGGCAGAATATCCGTAACGGAACGAGCTTTGCCCTTATAAACAGCGAGATCAGATGGCCATTTGTAAGGTATATTGCAGGGCATGCCCTTAAATCAAATTTTCTGAACAGCCTCCAGGTGGTCGGCTTCGGGGACATCGGCAGCGCCTGGTCGGGCAAGTCGCCATGGGACAGCCAGAATGCATGGGCTAACCAGGTCATCAAGAACGGCCCTGTTGAGGTCAACCTCGATACGAACAGGAGCCCGGTAGTGGGAGGATTCGGGTTTGGTGCAAGAGCCCAGGTACTCGGGTATTTCTTAAGGGCAGACTGGGCATGGGGTGTCGAAAACCAGTATATTCTTCCAAAGATTTTTTATCTTTCCTTCAGTCTCGATTTTTAAAATATGGCTGACAAGTTAAAGGATAGCATCCTGAAGATGGCCGCTGAATTAAAGCAGGAGGTCATCCTGGCGCGAAGGCATCTTCATATGAATCCCGAATTATCATTCAGGGAAACCGAAACGGCATCGTATATCTGTAACTATCTGAAAAATAATGATATACCATTCAGAAATAATATTGCCGGTAACGGTATAATCGGGGAGATTACGGGGGCTTTCCGCGGTGATAGGATAATTGCCTTGAGGGCCGAAATGGACGCCCTCCCTGTAAATGAGAAAAACGAGGTCAGCTATGCAAGTAAAACGCCGGGGATAATGCACGCCTGCGGCCATGATGCACACATGGCGATGTTGCTGGGCTCGGCCAGGATTTTGTCTAACCTCAGGGATCATCTTAAGGGTAAAATTCTCCTCATTTTTCAGCCGGGGGAGGAACTTGTTCCCGGAGGTGCAAAACTGATGATCGAATCTGGTGCCCTGGATAATCCCAGGCCGGACATTGTCATTGCACAGCACGGGCTTCCCGAACTGGAATCGGGTAAGGTCGGATACAAGGCCGGAAGGTATATGGCCTCAAGCGATGAGATCTATATTACCATCTCCGGAAAGGGAGGTCATGCCGCGCTGCCCGGTGCATCGACAGACCAGATATATATTGCCTCAAAGCTGATAACACGGCTCAAGGAAACTATTATTTCACTGAAGGAGGAAAAAGAGGTACCAACAGTACTTGGAATAGGAAGGATAATAGGTGACGGGGCCACAAATGTAATCCCGGAAAAGGTGGAGATTGCAGGCACATTCAGAACATTTAATGAAGAATGGAGGGACGAGGCAAAGAAATTGATCAGCACGATTGCCTCTGATACCGCAAGGCAATATGGGGTCAGAATTGATGTGAAGATCGGGCATGGTTACCCTGTTCTTGTAAATGACGAATCACTTACGGCAAGGGCCATAAGGTTTTCCGAGGAGCTCCTGGGTAAGGATAAGGTTGAGATGTTTGATATAAGAATGAGTTCCGAAGACTTTGCATTCTTTACTGAAGCCTTCCCTTCACTTTACTACAGGACAGGCATCAGGAAAAAAGGAGGCCCTGTAAGGAACCTGCATACCGCCGATTTTGATCTCGACGAGGAGGGACTTGAGACAGGGGTCGCCAACCTGACATGGCTAGCTGTCAATTTTTTAAAAGAAACCTGACCGGCCCCTTCAAAAATTTCGCCTTTTTTCAATAAGTTATATTTTTTAAAAAAAAATAGGTACTTTTGTACCCTCATTGTTATTAAAAAAATAAAAGAAATGGCTTACAAAATTAATGACGATTGTACTGCTTGCGGAACATGCATCGACGAGTGTCCGGTAGAAGCGATATCTGAAGGTGACATCTACAAAATAAATCCGGATATCTGCACCGATTGCGGAGCTTGCGCAGATGTGTGCCCGGTTGAGGCAATTCATCCGGAGTAGTATCAATTTTTACAAGGAATAAAAGGGTGTTTCAGAGCACCCTTTTTTATTTTCCGGCTGACGGCCTGTACCTCGATTTTTCAAGAATAAGCTGAACATCCTTCTCATCCATCAGCATTCCAGGGGTAATATCCCTGTTCTTTTCCATGTACGATTCCACAATCCTGAAACCGAGCCACACAGCGGCCCTGCCTGGCGACTCTGAACTGAAATATGTTGTGAAGGGAGCCTCTCCGGTGAGCTTCTTCCTTATCAGCATGTCTGACGAGAATAAAAGATTGTGCTCCACAAGGTACTGCCACATCCGTCCCTCGTTATCACGACAGAACTTAACCTGCCCTGGTGTAAATCCAAATAACCTGTCATCAGGTATGCCCGGCATCATTAGCTTTACAATGAAGAGGATTTTCCCTTCATGAATCATATCGGCCAGTGAATTGTTCTGCAGGTAACCGGTGCCTGAAAAACTCCATTCTGTAGACACCCAGCCATAAATGCAGTCGGGAAGTATGTTCCCGGGATTCATTTTGGCCAGCTGGTATCTATATACCTCGAGCCGGCGGTAAAAACTGTTGTCGGGCCCAAGGTACTTGTCGAGACTGATTCCCAGGGCCGAATCGCCGACAATAATACTGTTATTGAACCCTGTTATACAAGTATATACTGCTGGGATTTTTTTGGATGGGAAGAAGAAATGATAACGCCTGAAAGCTTCTGTGACATCTTTTTCTATCCACTTAATGTCGGGAAAGATGCCGAGGGTGAACTGGTAGAGTTCATTATTACCCTTGTTGGTACAGAAGCTTGTCAAACCGGCTATCCACGATGAATCGCCGGCTTCACCTATATTAATTACATATCCGAAAAATTTCAGGAACCCGTCGTACCTGCTCTCCAGGTAGCTCAAACTATCCCTGAGACGGGCCGGGTTAATTGTAAAAAGATCCTTTTCAAGCCGTTTCACCTCCAAGGAAACATTTACATTCTTAATGTCCGCCTTGTAAATGTTTCTGCGGCACGATACGCCTGTTGTCAGAATTGAAAGTGCCAGAAGGGTATAAAATATCGCTCGTCTCATCATAAAGAATTAAAATCATGTAAAATTATATACTCTGACACAAACTGCCAACAGATCAGAACGTACAATAACTTCACTTATTATTTGTTATTTTTACAGGCATAAAAGACATCGCGACAAAATTGACTTTGACAAAGGGTACATGATGAAAAGATTAATGGCAGCAATTGCTGTACTTTTAGCAAGCCTACCGGCAGGGAAGCTCCTTGCACAGGAAGGGGCACAAAATATAAGGTTTGGCATATTTGCCGATCCGCTTATTACATGGTTCTCATCCGATACAAAAATGACGGTCAATGAAGGATCAAGGGCCGGATTCAACTTCGGTGTGGCCTGCAACAAATATTTTTCAAAGAACTACTCTTTCTCCACCGGGCTGTCGCTAATGATATCGGGAGGAAACCTTCATCATTCAGATACCATAACGATGTATTTCAATAACTACACCAGTATTGTGAACCCCGGACAGGTGATAAACTACAAGTTACAGTACATCGATATCCCGCTGGGTCTTAAATTTGAATCAAACCAGATCGGCTACGTTACTTTTTTCACCGATGCAGGGTTTGATCCTAAAATAATGATTAACTCCAGGGTGGATATTCCGTCACTGTCTGTTTCAAAGGAGATCGCCACCAGGGAAGTCAATTTCTTCACATTATCATATCATATCACCACGGGCATTGAATACTCTCTGGGAGGAAATACCGCGTTATTACTGGGGATAGGGTATGAAAACAACTTCATCGACATTACCCGTGACCGGGAAAAGCAACCGAAGGATCATATTGCACAGAATATAATAAGGTTCAGGCTGGGAGTCAACTTCTAACCGGGTTATTATGAAAATAAGCATAGCACAGCTCAATTATCATGTAGGTAACTTTGCCAGGAACGCGGAGCTGATCTGTAATGCAGTTAAGAAAGCCAGGCAGGAAGGCTCCGACCTTGTGGTCTTTTCAGAACTCTCGGTAACCGGCTATCCGCCTCTTGACCTTCTCGATCATTCCGACTTTGTTAAAAAATGCGCAGAGGCCGTAGAAAATATTGCAGCAGAGTGCACAGGCATAAGCGCCATAGTAGGCGTACCGGTTCTGAACACCAACAAGGAGGGGAAAAAGCTGTACAATGCAGCATTGGTTCTATCAGAGGGAAAAATTGTTTTCACTTCGAAAAAAGCCCTCCTGCCCACCTATGATATATTTGACGAATACAGGTACTTTGAACCTGAGAAATCATTCCATGTGTTCACGCTCGGCTCCATGAAGATTGGCATTACAATTTGCGAGGATCTGTGGGATGAACAGCCGTTCGAAAATGAATTTGAAAAGTCCAGGCTATATTCTGTTTCCCCTATTGAAGAGCTTGTAAAGCTGAATACCGATTTTGTCATCAATATTTCTGCCTCGCCTTTTTCATATTCAAGGATTGAAACGAGAAACAATATTTTCATAGGCAAGGCTAAGAAATACGGCAGACCGGTGATAGACGTTAACCAGACCGGCGCAAATACTGAACTGATCTTTCACGGGGGGTCGCTGGTAGTAAACAATGCAGGTGAAGTTGTGATGCAGCTCCCCTATTTTGAAGAATGCATGGTCACATTCGATACCGGCATGGCCTTCTCAAAACAGCTCCAGGCTCTGCCCCCGAGGCCATCAGATACTGAACTCATCTATAAAGCATTAATTACCGGTATCAGGGATTATTTCGGCAAAATGAATTTCAGCAAGGCTGTAGTCGGCCTGTCGGGTGGCATCGACTCGGCAGTTGTGCTCTCCCTTGCTGCAAAAGCACTGGGCAGTGAAAATATGAAAGCATTGCTTCTGCCGTCGAGGTATTCGTCGGATCATTCGGTAACTGATGCAGTCAGGCTGGCAGAGAACCTGGGAGTTAAGTATGAAATTATCAGCATTGAAAAGCCTTTTTCGGCGTTTGAGGAATCGCTCTCTCCGCTGTTCAGCGGTCTGCCATCAGACGTGACTGAGGAAAACATACAGGCAAGGGTCAGGGCTATTTTGCTGATGGCATATTCCAATAAATTCGGCCATATCCTGCTTAATACATCGAATAAAAGTGAGGCCGCTGTTGGTTACGGTACCCTTTATGGTGATATGGCCGGCGGACTTTCCGTTATCGGCGATGTGTACAAGACTGATGTTTACAGGCTTGCCGAATATATAAACCTGGAAGAAGAGATCATACCGCGAAACATTATTGACAAAGCACCTTCAGCCGAACTGAGGCCCGGCCAGTTTGATACTGATTCACTTCCCGAGTACGGCACGCTCGACAAGATTCTGCACCTTTACATAGAAATGCAAAAACCCTTTTCGGAGATTATCAGATCAGGATTTGACCGTACCATGGTCGAAAGGGTGATAAGGATGATAAACTCGAATGAATACAAGAGATACCAGGCCCCGCCCATACTCCGGATTTCGTCAAAAGCTTTCGGCGCAGGAAGGAGAATGCCCCTGGTTGCAAAATACTGGTAAAAACACATTACCGACACTTACAAGTGCCTGTGTTTTAGTATGTTAAAAAATGTTAATTCATTTTTTTAAATTAAATCCTTGTTACCTTTGATATCTCATACAAGCAGCGCAGATGCAATACAGGAATCAGCAAATAGAGTACTGTCTGGAAGGTCATCACTCAGTTTTTAAATCCCTTGCACAGAAAGAAAAAGAGATCCTGGTTCAACATCACACTTATGCCAGCTACAGGAAAGGAGAGGTGCTGGTTAAGGAAGGAGAAAAACCGCATGGTCTGATATGCCTGGCTTCGGGAAAAGTGAAGATTTTCAAGGAAGGTGTCGGGGGAAGGGAACAGATTTTGAAAATGATAAGGCCCCTTGGTTTTCTGAGCTACAGGGCACTGTTTTCAGATAATACATATTATGCCTCTGCCGTCGCGATAGAGGATTCTTCGATATGTATCCTTGAAAAGGACTGTGTTGTTAAAATGCTAAAGAGAAATCCCGACCTGGCTCTTAAGTTTATGAAGCTGATTTCGGAGGAGCTGGCTTTTTCGAATAACAGGACAGTATCGCTTACACAGAAGCACATCAGGGGCAGGCTTGCAGAGTCGCTCATTGTTCTCAGGGATACTTACGGCTTTGAAACTGACGGATTGACATTAAATGCATACCTGTCGAGGGAAGATATTGCGAATCTCTCGAATATGACTACCTCGAATGCCATACGCACTCTTTCAAACCTTGCAACTGAAGAAATTATTTCAATAGAGGGAAGGAAAATAATGATACTCGACAACCCGAAACTCGAGCGGATCAGCGACCTCGGTTAATATTACTCCCTGTAAAAGACTCTTTTTACCCGTGAAGGTATGGATGTGAGAACTTCATAAGGTATGGTATCGCACCACGCGGCTACCTCTTCAACTTTAATATGCCTGCCAAATATTTCAGCCTCATCGCCTTCGCTCACCTCAAGTCCTGTTACATCGGCCATACACATATCCATGCAGATATTGCCTATTATAGGCACCCGCCTGCCTGCTATAAAGAAACTTCCCCTTTGCCTGCCAAGTTTTCTGTCGAGGCCATCTGCGTACCCGACCGGGAGAATTGCAATGAGCCTTTCCAAACCCGAAACATCCGTGCATCCGTATCCGACAGGTTCCCCGGGGGGAATCAGTTTAAGCTGTGATATTCGCGTGACATACCTGCCTGCCGGCTTAAGATCGAGCCCGTCAGGTCCGTTAACACCATAGATGCCGATACCGGGCCGTACCATTTCAAACTGGAATTCCGGGAATCTTACAATACCTGCAGAATTCAGAATGTGCCTGAGGAAGCTGTATCCTATTGAATCCCTGATCCTGCCGGAAACAGATTCGAATAATGTTGCCTGCTTCCTTGTAAAACTGTCAAGCGCAGGATCCTCGCTGGCAGCAAGATGCGAAAACACCGATGCAACCTTTATCGAGCTGCTTTTCCTGATTTCACTAATCAGCATATCCGTCTCTTCAGGCATAAATCCCAGCCGGTGCATCCCTGAATCGATCTTTATATGAACGGGAAACTGGAACGCCCCGTGCCTTGAAGCCGCCTCCCCGAACTTTCCAAGCAACGAAAGGCTGTAGAGTTCAGGCTCAAGGTTGTATTTGATCATCAGTCCGAAGGCTGACTCTTCAGGGTTCATCACAACCACGGGAAGGGAGACACCGGCTTCGCGAAGGCTAACTCCCTCATCTGCAAATGCCACAGCAAGATAGTCTATACCATGGTATTCCAGCAGCAAGGCAATCTCTGTCGGTCCGGCACCATAAGCAAAGGCTTTTATCATCGCCATGATACGGGTACCTTTATTAAGGTGTTGCCTGAAAGTATTGAGATTATGCGAAATATTATCGAGGTTTATCTCAAGCAGTGTCTGGTGAACCTGCTTTTCGAGGAGCATGCCGATTTTTTCAAACTCGAAAATCCTGGCCCCTTTGAGGAGAATTGTTTCATTGCTGAACTCCCTGAACGGGAAATGCAGTATAAAATCACCGGTTGTCCTGTAAAATCTGCTGCCAGCTGGAAAGAGCCTGCCGTTTCTCATTATGACTTCGCCTATGCCGATAAATTTTTCAATGCCTGCATTGCTGACAAGTCGTGCAACCTCACCGTACAGTTCACTTTCATCCCTGCCGCTCTGGATAAAATCAGACAGGATCAGAGCTTTCCTGCTGCCGCTCTTCGAGACAAGGTATTCAATTGCCATTCCAAGCGAGCCAGGATCTGAATTGTAGTAATCTTCTATCAGGGAACACCCGTTAATACCGCTCTTGATCTCCATCCTCATCGCAACGGCTGTCAGTGTTGCCAAACCAGTTCTGATCACTGCATCGGGCACCAAAACAGCCAGGCACGTCACCGCAACAGTGCATGCATTTTCTACAGATGCCCTGTCGGTAAAGGGAACGGAAAGATCATACTCAGCGGTTGCTGAGGTAATTTTAAGTGCAGTTTTACCTCCCGGGATTTCCGACCTTGAAACTTTGAAAACGGCATTCTTGTTTTGGAAGGACCAGCTGACAATTTCCTTTCCGCTGAATTTTTTTTCTTTTCTGATGAGCTTATCAAGAACAGGGTAATCCATGCAATAGATTATCTTCCTGCACTTTTCGAAGAGCACAAGCTTTTCTGATGCTTTTTCTTCCGGGCTGCTGAAATTCTCACCATGAGCATCGCCGATATTGGTTATCACACCGATATCCGGGTCGATGATATCCCTCAGTCTCTTCATTTCTCCTGGCTGTGAAATGCCTGCCTCGAAGATTCCGGTATTATATTGTTCATCCAGTTTCCAAACTGAAAGAGGAACGCCGACCTGAGAATTGAAGCTTTTCGGGCTTCTTATGACGGAAGTAAACGATCCCATAATGTCGGCAAGCCATTCCTTGACAACAGTTTTCCCGGCACTCCCGGTAACTGCAATTACCATTCCTCTGAACTGGTGCCTCCGGTACGACGCTATATCCTGGAGTGCTTTAACCGACGATTTTACCAATATAAAAGCTGTTTCCGTGAAGCCGGTCATTTGTTCAGGGAGGTTCTCGGCAATGAATATTTTTATTCCCCTCCCGTAAAGCCGGGGGATGAATTTATGGCCGTCGTGATTTCTTCCGCGGATCGCAACAAAGGCCAGACCACCTGTATAGGTTACCTGCCGGCTGTCGGTCAGCAGGCCGGTAACCGGCAGACCTGGCGAGCCATAAAGCCTGCCGCCGGTAATCTTTGCAATGTCGGAAGCGATCATTTAATTTCGGTATTACTTCCCGTGGGCTAAATTATAGCAGTTCCTGCACAAGGGTTCGTACTTGTCCATTTCACCCAGCAGAACCTGTTGTTCTTCAGATGATTTCCTGTATGAGTACTGAGCAAGATTTCCGCACCTGGTACAGATAGCGTGGACTTTTGTTACAAACTCGGCAATTGACAGCAATGCCGGCATCGGTCCGAAAGGCTTTCCAGTATAATCCATATCCAGCCCTGCCACTACAATCCTGACGCCACTATCAGCCAGCTTGTTACAGACTTCAATTATTGAATTGTCAAAAAACTGGGCCTCGTCAATTCCAATCACATCACAACCCGAGGCAAGGAGGAGAATCGATGCTGCATTTTCGACCGGGGTCGAGCTGATCGACTTTTCATCGTGAGAGACAACCTTTGTTTCGGAATACCTGTTATCGATGGATGGCTTGAAAATCTCAACCTTAAGGCCGGCGAACTGGGCTCTCCTCAGCCGTCTTATCAGCTCTTCCGTTTTACCCGAAAACATCGAACCGGTAATAAGTTCAACAGAACCCCTGCCCTGCCTGCTTCCTTCCGGACTTTCAATAAATTCCATCCAGCTGTGTATCTGTGAGATTAATCAAATTGTAACTCATCCGGCGCGAACGCTTTCAGAATATTCGTTACTTTTACAAAATAAAGAAAATGGTTTGTTTTATTAATAATAATGGTATGGATTTCAGCTCGAACATCGACATAATTATAAAAGACCTGAAGGAGATAGGCGATATTGTCGACGATTTCAGCAACTATCCCGGTGTTCCTGCCCTTCAGGTGGAGATTGTAAAATCGAAGTGCCGGTATGCCTGTGAGATTATAGAAAAGCTAAGGCCGGTCGACAAGGGGGAAGCTAAGCCGGAGGTCGTGGAAGAAAGAATACACGAACCTGCGCCGGAACCTGTCAATGTAGGCGATTTCTCGCTGGCCGCAGGCAAGCCCCCTGAAGCTGACGAAGTAAAGGATGATGACAGCGAAGCACATGGATCTTTAAGAAAGGCAAATGATATCTCCACGGTTATAAAATCCATCCCTCTTCCGGACATATCGACAGCCATCAGGATGAATGAAAGATTTCTTTTTATCAGGGAAATTTTCAGGGGAGATGCGGCGGCTTACGAGGAGGCTGTCAGCAAGCTTAACAAGGCAGAAAGTCTACAGGATGCAAAAGCAATTATAATGAGTTATACCGGGGACTCAAGGGAAACCGAAGCCATTTCTCACCTGCTCGAAATTGTTAAAAGAAAATTTCCTGAAAATGGCTAAGCTTATTCTTGTCCCGACACCCGTCGGAAACTTCAAAGATATCACTCTCAGAGCCCTTGAAGTTCTGAAGGAAGCTGACCTGGTACTTGCCGAAGATACCAGGCAGGCATCCAAGCTGCTCAGCCATTACGACATTCATACTCCGCTTCAGTCGCATCATATGTTCAACGAGCACAAGAGTGTTGAAGCCGTCAGCCGGAGGATTGCAGCCGGATTGAATGTGGCACTTGTTTCTGACGCAGGAACGCCGGGAATATCTGATCCTGGTTTCCTGCTTGTAAGGACCTGCCTCGAAAAGGATATTGAGGTGGAGACCCTCCCGGGGGCAACGGCATTTGTTCCCGCTCTTGTAAATTCGGGCCTGCCCTGCGACAGGTTCTGCTTCGAGGGCTTCCTTCCACAGAAAAAAGGAAGGCAGAAGAAACTCGAGGTGCTTAGTGAAGAGCAAAGAACCATGATTTTTTACGAATCGCCTTTCAGGCTGGTTAAAGCTCTCGACGAGATGTCCATGGTATTCGGACCCGAAAGGAAAGCCTGCGTTTCACGTGAGATCAGCAAGCTGCATGAAGAAAACAGGAGGGGTTCGCTTGAAATACTGTCGGCCCATTATCGCGGGAACCCGCCGAAAGGCGAAATAGTTATCATCGTAGCCGGCAAAACCAGATGAAGAGAGAATTCCTTCACACCAGGATAATATTTTCCGTTGCGCTGGCAATAGTCCTCTCATCAAACCTCTTTTCACAAAACCTGAAGGGGACGATTAAAGATACCCAGGGTGC